>Ga0196891_1000081_pt1 | contig 22681 bp, 25 predicted proteins | sample VirMetDEL_Nov_24_FD_169096 | JGI IMG/M metagenome (GOLD analysis project Ga0196891, IMG submission 169096) | Aqueous microbial communities from the Delaware River and Bay under freshwater to marine salinity gradient to study organic matter... | ecosystem: Environmental > Aquatic > Marine >... | reverse complement strand
CAGATACTAGGAAGCTTATGGGCAGATTCAGCTGAACCTAAATCAATAGCAGAGTTAAATAGTTATGGTCATCAAGTATTTCCAGTTACAAAAGGAAGAGATAGTATTGTTTATGGTATTAACCTTATAAACCAGAACAATGTATTTGTTACACAAAGATCAAAGAACTTAATTAAAGAGCTTCAGGGATATGTCTGGATGAAAGACAAACAAGGTAACACACTACAAAAGCCCAACCCTATGTCTGGAGACCACAGTATTGATGCAGCACGTTATGCTTTAACCTCACAACTACAAGATCCTAATAAAGGAGAATATCATATATGGTAAATGTTAAAGAAATGTTAAAATTAATATATAATGTTGATTATTTGTTGAAAAGTTATATATTAGCTTCATAATTAATAAACAATTAAAACAACTAAATTAAAAATTATGAAAAAACAAACAATAAAAGTTTTATTAGAAACTAAAAATCCAACTGAAATTCTTGAAATAATGAGAAGTTATAAAGTAATGTTAAGTAACTATACTGAATTGTCAAGTACTGTTTTACTTACACTTAATGGTAAATATGAAGATTTAGAAAAATTATATAATGAAAATGACTTTGTAGATAGTTTTAGCCGTTTTGGTTACTCATTAGCAAATGATACTAAAGTTGATACTTCTGAATTAACTTTTGAAAATTATATAATATAATAAATAAACAACACAGATGCTGATAACCCGTAGTAACATAAAAACACTAAAACCGATATCAACAATGGATTATGATCCTAGTGAGGAGTTTAGTAAGTCTAGTGTGAATGGGCAGCATCTTTTTAGAAACAAAGAAATGAAAGAAAAAATAAAAATTTATCACCAAGAAAAAACAGAATATTCTCAATGCGAATATATTGATTATGATTATATGAGATATTGTATGTACACAAATAATCAAGAACTATGAAAAACAAAGAAATAAACAAAAAAGAATTTATACTCTGGGGAATATTTTTTTACATAGTAATATTTATTGTGTTAGGAATACTTGGAACTTTAACTTATATTGTTGATTATGTATTATAAAGCAACAAAAAAAGAAATCAATATGCCAGTAGACAAAGAGCTACAGAGAAGAATAATAAAGTACTTCTTTTGGGGTACAGGACTATATACATTCTGGATGATAATGCTAACACACTTTTTATTTTATGTCATTAGAGGATATTAAAAAAGAATTAGATAATTTAGAATCTAAAATATTTAGATCACAAGATTTAACAACAAATGAATCTATATATATATGTATGCCATTAAACAGAGCATGTGCTAGACTTGAAAAAACAATTAATAAAAAAAAGTCAAATGAATCTAAAAACAAAGGAACAGTACGAGAAGGAGATGAAGATTTTCAAATGGTGTGTTGATAACGATATAAGAGTTTATAGAGAGCCAACAAGATTAGGTAAGAAACCAACAGTAATACTTGTATTAGATTACAAAGGACAAATTAAAAAAGGATCAGAGGTGTTTACACAAGGAAGTAAAGAGTTAGAGAATAAGATTGCAGAAGTATATGAATGGGCATATGATAGAGCTCTTGATGCAATACAAAGAGAGATGAGAATCAAAAGAGATAATAGTAGTTAATAATTTTTTTTAATGTTAATTAGTTAGGGGAATCAGAAATGGTTCCCTTTTTTTATACAAAAAACTGAAATAACTATTGTTATAATATGAAAGTTAAGATACAAGTACCAGAATCTTTAAGAGAGATTAGTTTAGAGCAATACCAGAAGTACCACAAGATAAACACAGAAGCTAATCAGAACTCTAATTTCCTATTACATAAGACAGTAGAAATATTCTGTAATCTAAATCTTCAAAATGTAATTAAAGTACAATTTAATAGTGTAATGGAGATAGTAAGAATAATAAATGATATGTTTAATAAGGATGCAAAGCTTGTACCTACTTTTACAATGGATGGTGTTGCTTATGGTTTTATTCCTGATTTAGACAAAATTACTTTAGGAGAGTATATTGACCTAGATACTACGCTAGGAGATTGGAGCAAGATGCATAAAGCTATGGCAGTATTATACAGACCAATAAAAGACACACTAAAAGATAAATACCTAATAGAAGACTATAAAGGATCAGAAGATTCTGAAAAATATAAACAGATGCCGCTTGATATAGTTATGGGTTCTATACTTTTTTTTTACAATTTAAAGAACGAATTACTGAAAACTATCCTGAAATCTTTGAATCAAGAAGCGATCAAGGGGATGACTATTCAACAGAGGGAGGATTTGCTAGGAAGTGGGGATGGTATAACTCGTTATATAGATTGGCTGGAGGAGATGCAACCAAACTTGAATCTGTCAGTGAATTAAATGTACATTCATCTTTATATTATTTAGCATATGAGCAAGACAAATTACAAACAGAAAGAAATTTAATTAAACAGAAAACCAGATGACAGGATTTTACGATTTAACAACAAAGATTAAAGAAACACTAGAAGCAGAACCATTCGTTAACAACGTATCATATGGTAGCTTTGATAATGTAGATCTGAACAAACAAACAATATTTCCTTTATCTCACGTAATGGTTAATCAATGTACTATAAACCCAAAAATACTTACGTTTAATATTTCAGTTATGTGTATGGATATAGTAGACATAAACAAAGAAGAAACAACAGATTTATTTAGAGGTAATGATAATGAGCAAGATGTGCTAAACACACAGCTAGGAGTATTAGATAGATTAATGGCATTACTACAAAGAGGAGATTTATATTCAGAAAAGTATCAAGTAGATGCAGATGTAACTTGTGAGCCTTTTGTAGATAGATTTGAAAACAAGCTAGCAGGATGGGTAGCAACATTTGATGTACAAGTACAAAACGATATGACAATATGTTAGAAGGAGATAACACAAGAAAAGCATTAGAAGCATTTAAAGATTATGTTATTAGTCAGTCTAGAGCTAACTTAACTAGAAAGAATAAGAATGTATCTAAACAGCTTTATAATTCCCTAAAAGGTATTGTAGATGTATTTCCTAATTCATTTAGCTTAAAGTTTGAGATGGAAGATTATGGTAAGTTTCAGGATCAAGGGGTTAAAGGAGCAACAAGCACATATCCAGAATCAACGAATAGTCCATTTAAGTTCGGAACAGGTACTGGAAAGAAAGGTGGATTGTCTGGAGGAATTAAGCAATGGGTAAAAGCAAGAAGATTTCAATTTAGAGATGCTAAAGGAAGATTTACAAGTTATGAGTCTACAGCATATGTAATATCTAGATCAGTTTGGAACAAAGGAATTAAAGCAAGCTTATTCTTTACTAAACCTTTTGAAAAAGGATTTAAAAGATTACCAGAAGAATTATTAGAAGCATACGGATTAGACATAGATGAATTTTTAGATTTTACAATAAAACAATAGAACATGGCAAATATATTATTAAGAAGTCCTTATTACATAAGATACCCACAAGCTGGAGCAGAATCTGCAGAACTAACATTACAGATAAATGGAGTAACACAATACACTATAATTAAAAACACACCAACAGAGGAAGTACTGTATGAGATTGCATCACTTGCTAGAGATTATTTAGATATAACTTATCAGGGATCTTATATAAATCAAAAAGTGTCAATAGGAGGTAACGTTAAATTCTATGATGCATTAAACGCTACAGGAGCACAAGTTGGTTTAACAAGAACGTTTACTTATGATGGATTTGATGGATATTGGGATTATTATAACACCTCTTCAAACAAGAACTTTTGTGATGGAACCAACACCTCTTGTTTAATGCAAGACAACACGTTAATGTATGTTCCAGAAGGAGGCAGTGGTTTTATTCCTGTATTATCTTCAGGAAATATTGTATATAATTCCTTTACTGGAAGTGCAACAAGTATAGCTGTAGGAAGTCCATCAGTAACAGTTACGATACAAAGAATTCCTTGCTCAAAGTATATGCCAATGAAAGTAACATTTGTGAATAAGTATGGAGCGTTACAAGATATTTATTTTGATAAAAAGAGCACAGAGAAAATCAACACTACAATTCAAAAATACAAAAACAGTAATCTATCAACAACAGGAACATATCTTAAAACAAGCCATCAATACAGAACTCTGAAAAAATCAGGAAGAGAAACTATGACTCTTAACACAGGCTTTATAGATGAGGGGATGAATGAAGTAATGAAGCAGTTAATGTTGTCAGAACAGGTTTGGATGCATATGGGTACAGAATACCATCCTATTGATATAGTAACCAGTTCATTAACACTTAAAACAAAAGTTAATGATAAATTAATTAATTATACAATAGATGTTGAACACGCTCATGAGCATATAGATAGAGTAAGATAATGAAAGCATACTTGCAGTTATACATAGAAGGAACAAGAGTAGATTTGTTTAATGACGAGTCTATAAATGTAGTTCAGTCAATTCAAAACGTTAAAGATATATCAGAGATATTTGTAGACTTCTCTAGAACGTTTGATATTCCAGCTTCTAAAACAAACAACAAGATATTTAAACATTATTATAACTACTCTATTACTAATGGATTTGATGCAAGATTAAAAAAAGATGCTGTAATAGAATTAAACAGCAGACCATTTAAAACTGGTAAGATAAAATTAAGCGGAGTAGATTTAGAAGACGGAGAACCTAATTCATATAGAATAACATTCTTTGCAAACACAATAGATTTAAAAGACTTAATAGGGGATGATGATTTAAGTTCATTAGACCTTACAGCTTTTGATACAACATATAATGCAACAACAGTAAAAAACGCATTAACAAATGGTTTAATAAAAACATATACAAGATCAGATAACTCTACATTAAATTATCCAAGAGGTATAATAGCACCATTAATATCACACACTACAAGACTTTATTATCAGTCATCAGAAACTGCAGATTATCCAGACGCAGATGGAGGTAACTTATATAATTATGGATCATCTAATTCTAACGCTAGTCATCAAGGTGTTTATTGGGAAGAGTTAAAGTATGCTATAAAAGCAGATGCTATAGTAAAAGCCATAGAGGATAAATATAGTTTAACGTTTAGTACAGATTTCTTTAATATAACTAATGAAGCTTACTATGGTTTATATATGTGGTTACATAGGAAGAAAGGTGACGTGTTTGAAGAAACACAGGTAACAAAACAGATTACTGGGTTTGAAATAAATTACAATCAAGAAATTCCAGAAGTAACAAGTTATGGAGATAGATTTGTAGTTCAAAACATACCTAATGGTGGATATTTAGAATATTCTTTAGACATACAAGCAACAACAAATATAAATGCAACAATAACCATATATAGAAACGGTAACGAATTATATGACCAAAAAACTATATCATCAAGTTTTAGAAACTTATCTGGAACTCTAGGCAACGGAACATATACAATTTATATGACTTCTAGTGCTTCAAGTTTTGATTTAAACACAGACACAAGTTTAAGTTTAAACCCATCTTATTATCCTTCAGGAAGTGGTTATGAGTACAACTTAACAAGTACATATTCATTTACTAATACAAGACAGTTTATAATATCTCAACAAATACCAGAAATGAAAGTTATAGATTTCTTAACTGGTATATTTAAAATGTTTAATCTTACAGCTTATACAGATAACGGTACTATAGTTATAAAAACATTAGATCAGTTCTATAGTGAATCAGATGTTGTATGGGATGTTACTAATTATGTAGATACGACACAATCAAGTGTAGATGTTGCGTTACCTTATAAAGAAGTAGAGTTTAAATATGAAGGTCTTGGCACAAAACTAGCAACTCAACATGAACAATTAAGCAACATAAGTTGGGGAACAGAAGAGTATAGAGGTAATAGTTATTTTGATGCTAATCCTGAAACATATAAAGTAGAGCTTCCATTTGAGCATATGAAGTTTGAAAGATTAAATGATGTAACAACACCTATAAGTGCACAAGTTGGATGGTTTGTAAATGATAACAATTCACCTTACTTTGGTAAACCCTTAATGTTTTATAGTCACAGGCAAACATCAGCAACAAACATAAGGTTTTTAATTACAAAAAATGCAGGAAGTCCAGATGTAGAAGATGTAAACTTTAAAGACATAACAGAATACAATATACCTTCTAATAGTTTTAGTATAGATCCAGATGAAACGTTAATTAATTTACATTTTAAAAAAGAGCTAAATGAGTATACTGCTACAGATGATTTTAACGACACTTTATTTAAAGTGTATTACAAAAATTATATTTCACAAGTATTTGAAAGCGATAGAAGGTTAACTACAGTATTTGCTTACCTACCTTTAAAAATGCTACAGCAGTTAGTTCTTTCAGATACAATAGCAATTAACGACAGAAACTATACTATAAATGAAATTGAAACTGATTTTAATAACGGAAGAAGTAAGTTAGAATTAATTAATGAATTAACTGTTTCTGTAGGTGGTTCTACACCTAGTACAACTACGACCACCACAACAGATCCTAATGCATGTTTTGAATGTACGGCTGATTCTTCTTTTTGTACAGTAGATGGTAATACACCAACAGCAGATGTAACATGTGATTTAGAAAGAAGCCTTATAATAACTGGAAACGAAGAAGTGCAGCAAGGACAAAACATAACACTAACAGCAACAGCATTAGGGTTTGATGGTACTGCAACATATTTATGGTCAGATAATGGCGAAGGTAATTCAGATGGATTAACAACAGCACAAATCACTGTTACAAATAACACATCACAAACAGTTACTTACACTTGTACCGCAACAGATGATTCAGATGGAGCAGAGTTTGCAGACACACATGATGTTTTTTATACACCTATTGTAAGAGAGGTCGTAATAAGCGGTCCAACAACTAAAGAGCAAACAGAAAACATAACATTAACAACAGAAGTGTTTAACGTAATTGGAACAGCTAGTTATTTATGGAGTGGGGGAGAAGCTGAAGGATTAACAACAGATGAAATAACAATATCAAATAACAATACAGGAAATGTATCTTATACGTGTACAGTAACAGATGATTTTGATGATGAAGAATTTAGTGATACAACCACAGTATTATGGACTCCTAAAAAATATATAATAACTTTAAATGTAGTGAACTCTATATCAGGAGATGCATCAGGGTATAACATTACAGGAAACCAAACTGGGGACCAATTATCTTTACAGACTGGAGATTTATATTCATTTAACACATTAGTTAGTCCAAACAACGGATATCAATTTACATCAGGACCTTCAATACAAAATGCACAGGGAACAGTGGGTTCTGCAAATATAACTGTAAACACAACTTTATCTGGAACAGTGCAATTAACTGATGATTTTGTTAATATAGGTGGACCGACACAAAAAACAATTAACAACAATGTAGTATTAGGTGCTGTTGCTAGTGGATTTACACCAACAAGCTATACGTGGTCAGGTGGTGCATTAGAAGGATCAGGTACAACATACTGTGTAGATGCAAATGATTGTTATCAAGTAGAGTTTACAGAGTCAACAGCTGGAACTAGAACTTATAGAGTAGTAGCAACAGATGGAACAATAACAGCAGAAGATACTCATAGCATAATTTGGTCAACTGCAACTCTTATAGATATAACGCTTGCAATAAATACAAGTAACATTACAGGACCATCAGCAGGATATGAGATAATTGGAGATCAAAGCGGTCTTGTTAAGTCACAAGCGGCAGGAACAGTGTTTACCTTCAATTCAGATGTAGAGTTAAATAGTGGATATGAATGGGTAGGAAACAAACCATCAGTAAATAATGCAGGAGGAACATTTACCACAAGTCAAACAGTTACAACTGTATTTGGAACAGGAGAAGTTCAATTAATAGTTTACAATTACTATATAGTTACAGGATGTCCAGACACATCAGTAGAAGCACAGACTATATATATAAGATCAAGAGAAACATTTACAGTGGGAAGTACTACAACAGGTTCTTATATAGAAATAAATGGACAATGTTATTATACTAGCTCAACAGCCTTTGAAACAGATTGGGCTACTAACAGTGGTATAACAGTAGGATCACCAGAAGGAACTGGCTGTGTGAATTGTACAGGTGTTATTGAGCCTGTAGACACTTGTTTAGAAACCAAGAGTGTGGCTTATTTAAGATATAGTTCATTTAATGATGTATGTGAAGCAGAACAAAGCAAAGGTTTTTATTATATAGATGGAGCAAATATAGATCCAGTAAATCAAAGTGACTTCTGTTCTGCTACAGAGCTTTATAATTATGTAGGACCAACTACAACAGGGGTTTGTTCAGTAGTATCTGCTGCAGTAGGTTATTATTCATTAGATTCAGACAACACAAAAAGAAGATATTGGAATGGAACTAGCTTTAGTGTATGTACAACTTGTGTAGATGCAAACGTGTTATTTTATTTAGGACAAGGATTTAATCCATTACAAGACTATTGTGATGAAGGAGGAGTACAAGGGTTTTATTATTTTGATAATAACAAAACATTAACTTCGGCTACATCTAATGACCATATGTACACAAGTGCTGCAAATGTGGGAACTACTAATAGAGCACCAGAAGGTTTTTATACAGATTTAGTAAATTACAGATATTACGAACCAGCTAGCTTGCAGGTATGGGAGAATGCAGACTTATGTCCTACTAAACCAGAGCCGCCAGCGTGTGTTGCACCAACTAAACCTACATTAAGTGTTTGGAGACAGTATACAGATTGTTTAACAGGTTTAGACTCAACAGTTAAATTTGGTAATAGTACGGATTCATTCCCATCAGTAGTTGAATATAATGGTGATTGTTATAGTAATCCACAGTTTACATCTGGAAATCAAGATACTGCTTGGGTAGATTCACAAACATGTGTAAATGATATATTAACTTATGATTATCCTAGATTTAATACTTGTAACGATTGTACAGGTGATTATTACTACGATCTTAAAAAATGTACAGACAATACATTTGGATATAGAACAGGTGAAACTACAACTGCAATTACACTTCCAACAAACAGAAGAGTTCAAGCAAGAGGAATAGATTATATTGTAGTAGGTATAACACAAACAGGAGCTTCAGTAGGTACAGTAACAGATACAGGAGAAACAGGATGTCCAGTAGTAGTTCCAGATGATAATGTGTTTGTAGTAGAAAGACAAAGTGATTCATTTGTAACTTATGTACAATTAGACGCAGGTTATCAAGTAGGTGATATAGATATTACAATTTCAACTGATGGTTCTAATTGTTATGACATACAAGGTACAGATTATGTAGAAACACCTACAAGTTATGGTTCAATTACTGGTTCTTGTACTACAACTACAACTACAACTACTACAACAACAATCAGTTGTGGAAGTCAAGTAATGTACGCATCAACAATAGATGCAGAAACTGTATGTTGTAATACAACTAGAACAGGAACTATTTACATGGATAGCAATGATATTTCAACAGCTACAGTTATATATACAAATAATACTTGTACTGCACTATATGGTAGTGATAGATATTTCTCTGTAAACTTTGGGGAATATTATTTCTGGAATTCATCAACAAATACTTTAACAGGACCGACAAGTTGTCCAGCATGTCCATAATATGAAATATATATCAGCACAACCAGAGATTAAATATTATGAGTGGCAAGTAGACACTATGATACATTCATATTTAAAAAACGGAGTTAGTCCTTTTGATATTATAATTCTTTTAGGTGATACTGGGGAATATAAATTTAATAAATTAAGAACAAAATACAATCACGTAAACTTTATTAGTTATCCATATAAACAAGAAGTTTATGCACCAGCTATAAAACCTTACTTAATGAGTAAGTATTTTGGAAGTTGTGGGTGTACTGTAGGTCATCAATATTATTATGCGGATGCTGATACTGTTCTTATTGAACCGTTAGGGGAATTCTCTAAAGACAAAGTGTGGTTATCAGACACTAAAAGTTATATAGGTTATGATTACATAGCATCTAAAGGAGAGGGAATTTTAGATATTATGTGTGAAGCAGGAAAAATAGATAAAAGAATTGTAGAAAATAAAAAAGAATCATCAGGAGGAGCTCAATACATATTTACAGGAACAGATAGTAATTTTTGGAAAAACGTTTACGTTACTTCTAATGCACTTTATCGTGCTATGAGACAATACAATCAAACACACAAAGAAAAGTACAAAGAGTCATACCCTATACAAGCATGGACAGCTGAAATGTGGGCTACTTTGTGGATGTTCTGGAAAAAGGGATATAAAACAGAAATAACAAAGCGATTAGACTTTGCATGGTCTACTGATAAAATAGAAAGGTTACAAAATAAAAAAATTTTACATAATGCAGGTGTTTTAGATAAGCATAAAGGATTTTTTAGAAAATCAGACTGGCAAAACCAGAGCCCACCATCAGATCTCAATATAACAAAAACCCATTGTAATTATTATTATTATAAGCAAGTATTAGAAGCGACATGTTAGGAAATGTACTAGAATTATTAAGATTAGCAAAGCAAGAAGGAATATCTGGCAAGTATATAGATATAGCACTTGGTAAAAATAAAATGCCAGAAACAATAAAAGAAGCATACGAACAATTTAAAAAGAACAAATAATGGCTAAAGAAATAGATATTGAAATTAACGTAAAAGCTAAAGATGCTGAAAAAAATCTACAAACAGTAGGTTTAGGTCTTAAAGGTATACAAGAAGGAGCTAAAGCTGCAGGTAAATCAATGTTTAGTTTAAATAGTATTTTTAAAGCTAATCTTGCAGTAAAAGCTTTTAATAAAATATTAGAAATATTATCAGAAACTTTTCTTTCAAATCAAAAAGTTGTAGACACTTTTGCTACAGCTACTACAGCTTTAAAGTTAGCTTTTAATGATTTATTTGTTTTTATAGAGTCTAATATAGGAACAGTAGTAGGTTTTTTTAAAGATATATTTGAAAATCCAGTAGAAAGTTTAAAAAGTTTTGGAAAAGCAATACTTGATAATATTATTGAGAGATTTAAATCTGCTATAGAGGTAATATGGTTTTTAGGCGAAGCAGTAGTTAAAGTGTTTCAAGGTGATTTTAAAGGTGCTATGGAGTCTGCTAAAAATGCTCAAGAAGAATATTTTGACGTAATAACTGGCGTTGATGATACTCAAAAAAAATTAGCTGAATCAGCTACTAAAGTAAGAGATGCAGTGGTAAACTATACTAAAGCAACAATAGATCAAGCAAAAGAAATAACTAAACTAAACAACTTAAATAAAATAGCAAGAGCAAGGAATCAAGGTATTATAGAGGATTATGATAGACAAGCTGAAATACAAAGACAATTAAGAGATGATACAAGATTAACTGTAGAAGAAAGAATTGTAGCTAACGAAAAACTAGGTGAACTATTAAAAGAGCAACAAACTTTAATGGAAGAAAATGCTAAAATAGCAGTTGCAGCAGCTGAAGCAGAATTAGCGTTAGATGAAGATAATGTAGACTTAAAAGTTGCCTTAATAGATGCTGAAAACGAATTAGCAGCAGTAAAAGCAAGAGTAACAGGATTAACAAGTGAGCAATTAACAAACCAAGCAGCATTAGAAACAGAATTAATAGAATTAACTACAAGTAAAATACAAGGAGAACAAGAAGCACAAAGTATTTTAGAAACAGGAAGAGCAGAGTTAATAGACAACGAAGTTAATAGGCTTCAAAAGTTAAAAGAAATAGAAGAAGCAGAAAGAGAAGAAACCTTAAAGACTTTAGATTTAAAACGTAAAAGCTTTAAAGAAAATACACAACAAAGAATTGATGCAGAAAATGAATACAATAAATTTGCTAATGAATCAAAAATTCAAGAAGAAAAAAGAGATAAAGAAATAGCAGATGCTAAAGTAGCCGCAATTACTGGAGCATTAGGTAGTTTAGCTAGTTTAGTTGGAGAAAACAGTAAGTTTGGAAAAGCTATAGCTATAACACAAGCTATAATAGATACTTATGCTGGTGCAAATAAAGCATTAGCACAAGGTGGAGTATTTGGGTTTATTGGTGCAGCATCAGTTATTGCAGCAGGTTTTGCAAACATAAGAAACATAACAGCAACTAAAGAACCATCAGCACCAAGTTTTGCTAAAGGATCAACAGGAGCTAGTATACCAACACCAGCTGCATCAGCACCTCCAGCATTTAATGTTGTAGGAGCAACAGAAACAAGTCAACTAGCTCAAACAATAGCAACAGCACAACAAAAACCAGTAAGAGCATATGTAGTTAGCACAGATGTAAGTACTCAACAAGCACTAGATAGAAAAACTACTAATCAAGCAACATTAGGAAGAGCAAAACAAGCTAGAGCAAATGTTCAAGGCGGTTTTTAGAAACTAAAACAAAATAATAAAAATAATATTGTAATAATATGGACATCATAGAATTATTTATAGACGAAGAGGACAATGTTTCAGGAATTGACGCAATAAGTATAGTAGAAAACCCAGCAATTCAAGAAGACTTTGTTTTTTTAAAGAACCAAGAGTTTAAATTAGCTGAACTAGATAAAGAAAAAAGACTTTTACTAGGACCAGCATTAATACCTAACAAACCAATCTATAGAAAGAGTGGTGAAAAAGAATATTACATATACTTCTCAAGAAACACTGTAAGAAAAGCAAGTGAATTATTCTTACAAAGAGCAAAGCAACATAGATCAACATTAGAACACGAATCACCATTAAACGGATTAACAGTTGTAGAGAGCTGGATAGTAGAAGGAGAAGAAGACAAGACTAGATTATATGACATGGATGTACCTGTAGGAACTTGGATGGTTTCTATGAAAGTAGACAATGATGACGTATGGGAAAACTATATTAAGACAGGAAAAGTAAAAGGCTTCTCAATAGAGGGCTATTTTGCTGATAAATTAGAAAGACCTAACGAACCTAATAAACTTTCAGAATGTGAATGTGATGCAAAGTTAGGTAAGTGTATTTGTAAAGATGAAGAGCTTAAAAAAATAGAGGAAGATGAAGCAAAAGAATTATTAAGTGAAGTTAGAGCAATAATAAAACAAGAAAAAAATATTGAGCTAGAAACTTATAATGATTATCCAGATTCTGTAGCTAATAATGCAAAAAGAGGTATTGAGTTAAATAAAAAAGTAAACAATAGATGTGCAACACAAGTTGGTAAAGTAAGAGCTCAACAACTAGCAAGAAAAGAAAAACTATCAGTACAAACAATAAAAAGAATGTATAGTTACTTATCTAGAGCAGAAGAGTACTATAAAACAGGAGACACAGAAGCATGTGGATATATTTCTTATTTATTATGGGGAGGTAAGTCTGCAAAGTCGTGGGCAGAGAGTAAATTAAAAAGTTTAGATCAACTAAAATAATGAGAAGAAGATATAACGTACCTAGTTCAAATAAAAGAGCATGTTTATGTAGAGATAAAGATACATATTCAATAGAGTGTTGTGATGACCAAGATTACATGAGACAAGGAATTGGAAACCTTACAGGACCAATAGGATTCTTGTTGCAAGAAAACGGAGACTATATATTACAAGAAAATAACAGTAAAATAGAATTATAATGGCAAATAAAAAAATATCAGCATTAACTGAAGCAACAACAATAACATCAACAGATGTTTTACCAATAATTAACAGTAATGAAACTAAAAAGGTAAAAACTGAAACAATTTCTCATTATAGTCAAACTGGATGGGCAAGGTATCAAGATGATGTTTATGATTCAAATAACAAATTAGCTTTATCAAGCGAAACCCAAGTAACTTTACCTAATAATGCAGCAATAACTACAAAGAGTGCTGATTTTGTTTCTTTTTACGACAATTCAACTACTAAACTTCTTGGAGATAATTTAAATGATGTATTTATTATTACTGTAGAATTTAAAGCATCTTCATCTAATACACAAAACACTCATTTAGACTTAAGTATTCAAAATGGCGGTGGAAATGTCCAAAATTTAGATATGGTAATTCCTTTTTACAAAGGTAACAATGAAACACAACAAGAACACAAGTTAATTCAATATTATATTGACCAAAGTTTTATTGATAACGGAGCAACATTAAAAATACAATCACACGGTGGTTCGGCAAATATTTGGGACATAGAATATTTTATTCAAAGAACTCAAAGGTATTTTTAAAAATATAACAAACACAAATTAATTTAATTGTAATATTATGAAAGCGACAGAAATGTTAAAACAAGTAAAAGACCTACTAGGTATGAACGCTACAGAAGTAAGTTTAGAGGAGCAAGATGTAAATCTTGAAGAAACTAAAGAAGAAACTTTAGCTACAGATCAAGTAGAGGAAACAAAAGTAGAGCTTGCAACTATGCAGCTTGAAAATGGTACAACAGTAGAAGCAGAAGCTTTTGAAACTGGTAACGAAATCTTTATTGTTACAGAAGACGAAAAAGTTGCACTACCAGTTGGAGAATACACTCTTGAAGATGGTTTAAAATTAACTATCGAAGAAGAAGGTATAATTGCTTCTATAGGCGAAGCTGAAGTGGAAGAAGTTGAAGCTGCAGCAGATTACGCTACAAAAGAAGAATTAGCAGAAGTTAAAAAAGCAGTCGAAGATATTGTAACTATGATTGAAGAATTAGGTTATGGTAAAAAAGACGAAGAAATGGCTTCTGAAGAGGTTAAAGAAGAATTATCTGAAGAGCCTGTAAAAGAAATCTTATCTGAAGTAGAAAAAGTAAAACACAATCCAGAAAGCGAAGAGAAAACACAATTAAACATTCCTTCAAATTCTAGACCTATGAATACTTTAGACAGGGTAATGCAAACAATATCAAATTTTAATTAAAATAAATAAAAATGGCAAATAGTACAGTAACACCAATAACTTCTACTTATGCAGGAGAATTTGCAGGAAAATATGTTTCTGCAGCTCTTTTAAGTGGAAACACATTAGCTAATAACTTAATAACAGTTAAGCCAAATGTAAAATACAAAGAAGTAATGAAAAAAGTTGCTTCTACTGGTCTTGTTAAAAATGGTGCATGTGACTTTTCAGGTCAAGCAGATGTTTTAACATTAACAGAAAGAATATTACAACCAGAAGAATTCCAAGTGAACCTAGAGCTTTGTAAAAAAGACTACGTACAAGATTGGGAAGCAGTTCAAATGGGATATTCAGCAATTAACGAAACTTTACCTCCTTCATTCTCTGATTTCTTAATCGGACATGTATCAGCTAAAGTTGCTCAAAAAATAGAAAACAATATCTGGACAGGAACAAATGCAACAGACGGAGAGTTTGATGGATTTATCACTACATTAGGTGCAGATACTGACGTTAATGATGTAACAGGTACAGCATCAACAGCATCTAACATTATAGCAGAATTAGGTAAGATAGCTGACGCTATCCCTTCTGCAGCATATGGTTCAGAAGATATGACTATCTACTTACCTTCTAACATGTATAGAAACTACATTAGAGCACTAGGTGGTTTTGCAGCAGCAGGAGTAGGAGCTGCAGGTACAAACAATCAAGGTACACAGTGGTACTCAAAAGGAGCAGGTCTTCAGTTTGATGGTATTCCAGTTGTATTAGCACAAGGTTTATCTAGCAATGACGCAGTTGCTGCAGAAAAATCAAACTTATTCTTTGGTACAGGTTTATTATCAGACCACAACGAAGTAAAAGTATTAGACATGGCTGATCTTGATGGTTCTCAAAATGTAAGAATCGTTATGAGATTTACTGCTGGTATTCAGCACGCAATCGGATCTGACATTGTATTATACGCAACAGCGTAATTAAAGATTGTATAACATAAGAAAGGGTAGGTAGCTAAACTGCCTACCTTTTTTTTTAAAATAAAAATAATATGGCTTGTGATTTAACTAAAGGAAGAAAAGAACCTTGTAAAGACGTAGTAGGTGGAATTAAAAATATTTATATTTCTGATTTCGGAGACTATACAGCTGTTACTTACGATACTACTGACACAGACGTGGTAGATAGCGTAGGAACATCAGTTGCTAGTTTTAAATACGAAGTAAAAGGTAATTCATCTTTTGAACAAACAATTAATGCTTCTAGAGAAAACGGAACAACTTTCTTTGAGCAAACATTAAATCTTACACTTAAAAAACTTACAAAAGAGGACAACAAAGAGTTAAAATTATTAGCTTATGGTAGACCTCACATAGTTGTTGAAGATTATAATGAAAACCTATTTATAATGGGATTAGAAAACGGAGCGGATGTAAGTGGCGGAACAATCGTAACAGGAGCAGCAATGGGTGACCTTTCAGGTTATACATTAACGTTCACTGCACAAGAAAAAGTTCCAGCAAACTTTATAGAATCAGCAGCAGATGTAGATACTGCATTAACTAACGCTGGGTTTGCTACTCCAACTGAAGGAAGTAACTCATAATAATCCTTTAAACTCGATAAAGAAGGCACTAATTGGTGCCTTTTTTTATGCTTAATAATTAACAAAATAACATTTATTTTATTGTACTAGTATGATAATATTACAGAAGAGTTTAACTTCTCAAACGATTAGTTTTATTCCAAGAGAATACGTAGCATCTGGCAGCAACATTTATAACATATCAATTGTAAATGAAACAACAAATAAGTCAGTGTATGATGAAGACACAAATGCGTTTACATTAAATGATTACTATTATGAGTATTCTGATGTATTCACATTAGTAGAAGACACATTTTATACATTAACGATAAAAAAAAGTGGCAGTATTATTTATAAAGATAAAATATTCTGTACAAATCAAACTGTTACAAATTATTCAGTAAACAATAATGAATATGATGAGCAAGAAACAACAAACGAATTTATAGTACTATAATATGGACAATTTACACATAGTAAACTTATCAGAATACAATAGACCTAAAATATCTGAAGACAAACACAGAGATTGGGTTAATTATGGTGAGAACAATGATTATTATTCTTATTTAATTAATTTATTTATTAATTCTGCAACTAACAATGCAATTATTCAAGGAATATCTCAATTAATATATGGAAAAGGTATTGATGCAACAAACAGCTCTCAAAAGCCAGATGAATATGCAGCAATGAAATCTATATTTAGAGATGAAGATTTAAGAAATGTAATACTAGATCTTAAACTATTAGGAGAAGGAAGTTTTCAGGTATTATACCAAGACAGCAAAGTAGTAAAAGCAGAACACTTTCCAAGACAGACATTGAGAGCAGAGAAATGTAATGATGATGGAGAGATTGAAGCATATTACTATTTTCATGACTGGACCAAGATAAAAGCAAATAGTAAACCTAAAAGAATAGCAGCATTTGGATTTGGTAATGGTAAAGAGCCAGAAATTAAAGTTGTAAAAAGATATGTAAGTGGATATGATTATTATTGTCCAGTAGACTATCAAGGAGCTTTAGCTTATGCAGAGTTGGAATCAGAAGTATCAGACTATTTAATCAATGATATACAAAACGGATTTTCAGGAACTAAAGTTGTAAACTTTAACAATGGGGTGCCTGATAGAGAAAAGCAAATGCAGGTTAAGTCTGACGTTATGGGCAAGCTTACAGGAGCAAGAGGAGAAAAAGTTATTATAGCATTCAACAACAATGCAGAAAGCAAAACAACAATAGATGATGTACCTTTAAATGACGCACCAGCACATTATCAGTATTTATCTACAGAGTGTGCAAATAAGTTAATTATAGGACACAGAGTAACATCACCATTGCTTTTAGGTATTAGAACAGAAAATAATGGACTAGGATCAAACGCTGATGAAATAAAGACAGCTTCTTTGTTATTTGATAACGTTACAATAAAGCCTTATCAGGAGCTTTTAATTGGCTGTATGGACGCAATACTATCTGTAAACGAGATAAGCCTTAATTTATACTTTAAAACGCTTCAGCCGCTTGCTTTCATAGAGACTGACAATGCAGTAACAGAAGAATCAAGAGAAGAAGAGACAGGAGTTAAATTAAAAGAAGAAAAACCAGATCTTACAGACGAAATGAGTGAAGACTTTTTATCAGAGTTAGAGGGTGAGATAATGGAGGAGTATGATCTTATAGGAAAAAGAGAATATTCAGAAGAAAACGAAGGTTTAGAAGAGTGGAAGCAAAAAGTAATAGATGGTGATTTAGAATTAGAATCTGTTAAGTCTAAACCATCAGATGAAAGTTATTTAGATAAAAGTGTATATAAAGTAAGATATGCTTACGAAGAAAAATACACAAGTGGCAACAGTAGAAAGTTTTGTTCTACCATGATGAAAAGAACAAGAAATGGTGTTGTCTATAGATTAGAAGATATAGATAAAGCTTCTAGAGCAGGAGTAAATAAATCTTTTGGTCATAAAAAACAATCATATGATCTATTTAAATATAAAGGTGGACCAAACTGTGGTCATTTCTGGGAAGAAAGACTTTATAAATTAAAAAAGAAAAAGGATGGAGAAAACTATGAAGATAAATCTTTAGCTAGTAGCAAAGAGGTAGATAGTATTCCAAGTTCTTATAAACCAAGACCAGCAGGGCATAAAAAAGCAGCAATAGCTCCTAAAGACATGCCAAATAACGGATATAAAAACCCTAGATAAAAATGGCACAAGCATTATTAATTAGTAGAAAAGATATAGTAAAGTTTACAGCAATGAATGGTAATGTTGATACTGATAAGTTTATTCAGTTCATTAAGATTGCACAAGACATTCATATACAAAACTATTTAGGTACAGATCTATTAAACAAAATAGAATCTGATATAATTGCAAGTAGTTTAGCTGGTAGTTATTTAAGTTTAGTTACAGACTATGTAAAACCAATGCTTATTCACTGGGCTATGGTAGAATACCTTCCTTTTGCTGCTTATACAGTAGCCAATAAAGGTGTTTTTAAACATTCAAGTGAAAATGCAACTAATGTAGACAAAGATGAAATAGATTTTCTTATAGAAAAAGAAAGAAATTTAGCACAGTACTACACGGACAGATTTATTAGCTACATGAGCTTTAATAATGATAGTTTTCCTGAATACAACAGTAACTCTAACGAGGATGTATATCCAGATAAAGATGCAAGTTTTGAAGGATGGGTATTATAAAAAAAAAATACAAACCAAAAGCTTATAATGTGCAAAGATTAAAAAAATACATTATAGACTTGACAAAGAATAACAAAAAATTAAAAAACTTATTGTAATAGTATGTTTGGAACAATATATGACGTATCGTGGTGGGGAAATGTAAATGAAGAAAATGGATGGGGTTCAATATACCCTTTTGACGCAGATGGTTCTTTTTTTAGAGCAGACACCACACTAGTATTAGTAGACTCAACATTATATACAGCAGATAAAACAATTTATTAAGACATGGCAAAACAAACAATTAATATAGGAACAACAGCAAATGACGGAACAGGTGATCCAATAAGATCCGCATTTGATAAAACTAATGATAACTTTACAGAGCTATATGCAGGTGCTGGTGGTGTTGCTGATGGAGCAGTAACTACAGCAAAATTAGCAGCAGATGCTGTAGATTCAGATAAGATAGCTGATGGAGCAGTTGATACAGTTCATATTGCAGATGACCAAATTACTTATGCTAAAATGGGTGCAGAGTTTACTACTTCAGCTACTATATCCGCAAGTGATGTTGATTGGTCAGCAGCTGCAGTACATACAAAGACATTAGGTGCAAATACTACATTAACATTTTCTAATGTTTCAACAGGGATGGTTATAGATTTAGTAATTGACGGTAACTACACACTAACACTCCCAGCAAGTGTAAAAGAAATAAGCGGTACTTATGATGGTACTGTAACAAACTTAATTCAAATTGTATCAACTAACGGAGCTACTGAACAGTGGGCAACAATATCAAAAGAAGCATAATTATGAAAGCAGTAAACAACAACGGAATTATTACAACTTATCCAGATGTACCTAATAAATTTAGGTCATCAACAGGTTATCACTTAAACGCAAGAAGTATGACTTCTGATGAATTAAGAAATGCTGGTCTATTTGATGTAATCATAGATGAAAATTATGACTCAAGAATACACACACTTGGAGAAATATATTTTGATTCAGCTTCATCAGTATTTAGAAAAGATACAGAAGATATTACTTGGAGTGAAACTTTAGCAGAATTAAAAGAAAGAGCAATTAATAATTTTAAAGCACAAATAGGAAATAAACTTGCAGCGACTGATTGGTATATAATTAGAGAAGCAGATAATGGAGCAGATGTACCAGCAGATGTTGTAGATGCAAGAGTAGCTTTAAGAGAATTATCAGACACAGTTGAATCAGAAATCAATGCACTTACTACTAAAAAGAAAGTAATTACATACGATTTCCCTAATATAGACTAAATATGGCTGTAAATAAGAGATTATTACAGGGTGCTGCGGCAGGAGGATTAGTACCATCAGAACACTTTGGAGTAGTATTATACGAAGGAGATGGTACATCATCACATTCTATAACAGGATTAAACTTTACTCCTGATTTTGTTTGGATTAAGCCAAGAAGTTTTGCAGATAATCACGTTCTTTCAGATAGTACAAGAGGTAATAATAAAAGTTTAGCATCAAACAATACTGCAGCAGAACAAACTACTTTAGGAGTTGCTTCATTTGACACTGGTGGTTTTACCTTACCGAATTGGGGTAATGTAAATGACAGTGGAGAGGATTTCGTAGCGTGGTGTTGGAAAGCAAACGGAGGAACTACAAGCAGTAATACTGATGGAGGAATTACAAGTACAGTACAAGCAAATCAAGATGCAGGATTCTCTATAATAAAATATACAGCTACTGCTTCAGGCACTCAAACAGTAGGACACGGATTAGGTGTAGCACCAGAGTTAATTATACAAAAGAAAACATCAGGGAGTGAAGATTGGTATACTTATATACCTCCTCCTACTATAGATTCTAATTATAATTATCTTGTTTTAAATTCTACTGCTGTTGCAGGTACAACAGGTTCAGCTGTTCCAACCAGTTCAGTATTTAATCCAGTATCTCAATCTGGTGATTATATTGCTTATGCTTTTAAAAGTATTGATGGCTTTTCAAAGATTGGCACATACACAGGTAATGGTTCAACAAATGGACCGATTGTAGAAACAGGATTTGAACCTGCGTTTTTAATGATTAAAAGAACTGATTCAGGTGATAATTGGTTAATATTTGATAATAAAAGAAGTCCTTCTGACCCAAGAAATTTAGCGTTAATTCCTAATAGTTCATCAGTTGAACAAACAGGAAATTTAGGTAATGGATTTAGTTTTTTAAGCAATGGTTTTCAAGCAGTTTCATCTGATGGTGGACTTAATGATAATGGAGGTTCATATATCTATATGGCATTTGCTGCAGATCCTGACACAGAAGCACCAACAGTAGCAAAAAGTTTTAGTACAGTAACTTATACAGGTGATGGTGGTACACAAAGTATTGATGGTTTAGGATTTACTCCTAATTTAGTTTGGATTAAAAATAGAACATCAAGTGGGCAAGACCATATACTACACGATTCAATAAGAGGTGCAGGACAGAATTTTAATATATATAGTTCAAATAATGCAGCTGAAGGTCAGTATGGTCAATATGGATATTTGTCATCTTTTGATACAGATGGATTTACAGTTGTAGATGGTTTAGGAGAACACGCTAACACTTCAGCAAAAAATTATGTTGCTTGGTCTTGGAAAGCTGATGATAACGAACCGACAATCTATGGAGGACCTGCAAAAGCAGTATATAAATTTGAGGACAATGCGAATGATGTAACAGGAACATATAATGGTACTGCAAATAGTATTACTTATGCAACAGGTAAGTTTAACAAAGCAGCAGTATTTAATGGTAGTAGCAGTTATGTTGATGTTTCTTATAACCATAGTAATACCAGTTTTAGTTGGTCAATGTGGGTTAATGCTGATAGTTTTAGTAATTCATATCCTACTGTAATTGGTGGTATGAACAATTCTACTAATACAAATAATGGTACTATATGGATGAACAGTACAAAAATTGTTATTCACGGAAGTACGTTATATGGTGAAGTTGCATTTTCATTTAGCACAAGTACTTGGTATCACGTTGGGATGGTATATGATAGTGTTGCGAATACAGTTAAAGCAATAATCAATGGTCAATTATATACGCCAAGCTCAACAACATCAAACACTTTTCCAAGTCAAAACAAAATGAGAATTGGAAGGGCTGATGCTGATTCAACGGCTTGGGATGGAAAAATAGACCAAGTTAGGTTATATAAGGGTGCAATATCTGATGTTGGTGTAGCTGAATTATATGCAGAAACAGTATCTGACAATGATGATTTAACTTTAGGTGGTCCACCAGCATCAATAGTTAGTGCAAATGCTAATGCAGGATTTAGTATTGTAAAATATACAAGTACTGGTGTTTCAGGAATAAAGATACCACACGGATTATCGGCTGCACCAAATCTGATACTTATTAAGTGTATAAGTGATGGTTCTACTAACTGGATAGTGCATCATTCATCTTTAGGTAATAGTAAATATCTTACTTTAAATGAT
>Ga0196891_1000080_pt1 | contig 22740 bp, 28 predicted proteins | sample VirMetDEL_Nov_24_FD_169096 | JGI IMG/M metagenome (GOLD analysis project Ga0196891, IMG submission 169096) | Aqueous microbial communities from the Delaware River and Bay under freshwater to marine salinity gradient to study organic matter... | ecosystem: Environmental > Aquatic > Marine >... | reverse complement strand
AACATCGCACGGGCCGAAAGGCTCGCATTTGAAATACTGGGCTGTGGTCGTTAAGGTCATGAACCCTGAGAACCATGATCAATTCCTGTACGCAGGGGTTGACATTTTAGAACCTGAAGGAATTTAATATTATGGCTGGACTTGATGCTTCAAAAATTACGAACAAAAATGACATGTATATGAAGGGGCTGACCCGCGCCCAAGTTGCTGCCGGGGCAAAAGAGAACGGACTGTCTGCTAGTCAGATTGAGCGTATTTTGAAGAGGTACGACAGATACGCCAATACTGTGTCAAATAAGGACAAGCAAGATCAATTGAAGAACAATATGCCACCTACTCTTCAGGATGCCGTCCAACGTGCGGATAAAGAAGAACGGCGTTGGCAAACTAGACAAGATAATGTGGAAAAAGAGGCTCGTCCTTCTGAAAAGAAAATGCGAAAAGAAAGCAAAGAGCGCAAACAATTTGCGGATTCTGTTACTCCTGTGAAAAAGGCACCTGCTACCCCCGCTAAACCTAGACCTAAAAAAGCACCACGCAGCCAAACACACAACGACACTCGCCATCCCGGTACGGGCAAGAGCTTCACACAGAAGCCCTCCCGCAAAACCACCAAGGGCTACAATGACAGCCGCGCAGATGTTGTCACCAAGACAATTGCAAAAGCAATTGGCGACACTCGTAGCTGGGACCAGATGGTGTCAGACAGAATCGCCAACCAGAAAATAGAGGACGAGAACCGATGACCATTAGATACCATCCTGATCTTGAAGCAAAGGCGGAAGCTTTCCGCAAGAGTGCAACTGAATCGGCAGATGCGGCTTACCAGCGCGCAAAACAGTTTGGCGACAGTGTTGAGGCAAAGATTGACGAAGTGCCGTCAGAGGTGCAAGCAAAAGTCCACTCTGAGTACCAAAAAGTGTCTGCAAAGATGGACGATGGTAGCAACTTCAAATGGGTTGCAATTGTTGGTGTTGTTGCAATTGTTGTTGGGGTTGTTGTTGGGGTTTTTGTTTAACAATGTCTGGTCGTCATCCACGAGTGGATACAACGCGGGGACACCTCGCCCTTGGAACTATCCAAAATGGGGAAAAACGTGTCCCTATTCAACTAACAAATGATGGGGCACTTGAGGTAGACGCACGCATTGATTCCTCATTGGTTTTAGAATTGCGGGAAACTAACAATCTGCTACATACGTTGATACATGAACAACAGATCACTAATCTGCTCCTGAAAGGCATTGGTCAGTAATGCCATCTAATAAAGGTGATAACTAATGTCTAATACAATGCTTGAAGGACCTAGCGGAAAACTTGTTAAGGTGCTTGGTGATAATCAGTTGAGTGTTATCTCTGAGTCTATTACGCCGGGGGCATACACCGCTTATTTTCAGCGCCACGTCACTATTCTTACTGGAGATGTAACACTTACGTCTGACTCTGAATCCATACTGTTGTGGATTAAGTATATACCCGCAAGTAACACAAAACTGTTTATCACAAACTACATTTTCACCAATGGTGATTCTACGGGGGGCGGCACAAACGACACTCGATTTACACTGTATAAAAATGGTACATCAGGAACTATTGTCAGCGGCGCAACAAATGCTACAGTGCGTAATCGTAATTTCTCCGGTCCAGATGTCATGCCGGGACTAGCTTATGTTGGTCAAGAAGGCCGCACACTCACTGACGGCACTAACGTGGGCATTGTGACTCTATCTAGCACTACACGCCGCCAAGAGATTGAACAAGCGGCAAGGCCATTTGTGTTGGAGCGCAATAACACTTTTGCAATCGGGTGTATCCCTCCTTCTGGTAACACAAACATGACTGTTCGGGCAATTGTGTTCGCATATCAAGCACAGATAGAAGAATAGGGGGGTACTGTTATCATGGAATTTAACATCAAGAACAACACGGATGGTACTCTAGCACGAGTAACAAATTACAACCAACTTTCTGTACGCTCTGAGTCTTTTGCAGAAGAGGCAATTGAATCCATCCGAGGAAACAGTTACATCTTTCATGCAGAATGCCACCTAGCAGCAGCCTCTTCTGGCGGTTTGTTGTACATCAAGAACACTTCCAACACAGACAGCATCCTTATTACCATAATTTACTTTGACGCACACACCCTCACAACCCCCGTCAAAATCTTACAAGTAAAGCAACCTGCATCTGTCAGCAACGGCACAGACAAAACTTCTTCCACATCTGATGGTATTATTCAGAAAAACTTTGGTAAACCTGACGCTTTGTCTGCTACGTTTGTTGTCAGTGATGGTTCCTCTGATATGACCTACACAGGTGGACAACAATCCCACGCGTTCTATCTTGGCAGCAACGCCAGCCAGCAACGCAATATGCGCGCAACAAATATCATCACCCCTGATACCACATGGTTGCTCGGGTGGTCTACCGTAGGTGTTGGTGGAGGTAACGCTACAAACGGGGAAACGATTGGGGTTAGTGTGAATGCTGTTGTGTTGAATCTAGCGGAATTTGGTGAAGGTTAGACATGACAGTAAATGCTGTTTTAGTTGATTCAAAGAATCATCAGGCTCTCCATTTTGAAGAATTGTGGAGAGAGACAGAAACTATCAGCGGAAATGAGGTATTTCTTGTTAGCACAAATGCTATGCAAACCCACGGAACCTACACAAACGTGCAACGTAGTAGCGCAGGGACAACAACAGTTACTACCCCTATATCAGGTGGGTGCATACAGATTACCGACCTTGTGTTAAACACTGAAAAACGAACAGGAGGTTCAGTAGAAATTCAATTTACTGACGGTACAAATTCTATTACAGTTTTTAAGGTGTTTTGTAACGATGCACCTGCCAACATTGTTCTCCCTGTTGTTGGTAAGTTTCGGGGATGGGTTAACGCTCGTTTGGATATGGTCGTTACTGGTGCTACGGATTGTTCTGCCACTCTAGGTTATGTAAAGTTACCTACAGGCGCTAGTTATGAGTCCTTTGTTCTAGGACAGTAAGGTTTTATTATGGCGAAATTAGAAAAGTACAATGCCCAAGGTAAATGTCCAAAGTGTTCTTCTTCTACAGTGAGTGTAGAATACAAGAAGATTCTTACTTCTGAGTCCATGTTGCGTAAGTGCAACAATTGTGGTTACCAATGGAAGGAAGCTCCCCATGACGCAAAATAAAGATATCATTCAAGAGGAAATCAACCGTATGCGTCGTGAATTGCAAGAAATGCAGCGCAAGTTGAATCGTCTTGAGGCTATGGACCCAAACCGCAATAAGCCCGTATGCAAATGTGTAAATGGGGAGTGTGTCTGTGGCAACAACTAAACGTAAAAAGGGACCAAACCTCTCTGTCGGCAGAGGTGAAAAACTTCCCGTCAGCAAGGGAGCAGGTTTGACTGCAAAGGGGCGGGCAAAATACAACGCAAAGACGGGGAGCAAATTAAAGGCTCCTGCGCCTAACCCAAAAACAAAGAAAGATGCGGCTCGTAAGAAGAGTTTCTGTGCACGAAGTAGCGGCTGGACAGGTGAACGAGGAAAAGCCGCCCGTAAACGTTGGAAATGCTAGCATGGTTGATGAAGTTAAAAGCGGTGCTGCAACATTCCTGAAGCAGTATTGGTTCATTATCACGGCAATCGTTGTTCTTGCTGGGGATTTCTCCGTTGGGCAGTATCGCCTACAGCAGAACCATGATCGCATTGTAGCTATTGAAAAACGCCTTGATCCCAAGGCATTTCAAGAGTATGGAGAGTTAAAACAGACTGTAAGGTCTCTGGAGCGTCGAGTACAACAACTCGAAAATAAACTTTGGGGTGGAAGATAAAAATGCCTGTACAAATTGAGCCTAGAGTTAGTTTAGGTAACATTCTTACTGCTGTGCTTGTTGTTGTTGGGGTAGTTGTTAGTTACACCCAATTACAGGAAGGTGTGGAAAGCAACACGAAGGCGCTTGAAGCCCTTAGAAATGTAGTTGCTGAAAACAGGACATTTCAGATTGAACAACGTGTTCGCGTTTGGGATAGAGTCGGTGAACTCGAAGGTAAGGTTACTGCTATGGGTAACAGCATTGCCAGATTAGAGGCTGGACAAGATTTCATTATTCGCCAAACAGAAAAAATTTCATCTAAGTTGGATAGTTTGATTGAAAGGAATGGCACCTAATGGCTGTTCCAAAAGCACCTAAAACCACCGTAGGCAAAAAGCGCGACTCAAAAGGTCAACTACGGGATTACGACAAGGAAAACGCTTATCGCAAACGCAACCAAAAGGCCAACACCCAGCGTACCCGCGACAAACGCGCCTTGTTGAAGGCAAAAGGCCTGAAAAGGGTTCCTGAAGGGATGGAAGTGGATCACACAACTAAGGGTGATAAAAAATTCAACGGCAAGAACTCAAAAGGAGTTCGCCTTGTTAGCAAAACTGCTAATCGAAAGAAACAACCTGCAAACAAAGGGAGGACAAAACGTGCCTAGACAATTGACTGAAAGACAGCAATCTTTCTTGGAGCATTTGTACGACATCCTTCAGAATGAACCGTCTGTTTCCAATAAGTACCGCGAAGCAGCTATTCGCGCGGGCTATTCCATCAACGAAAAAAGCAATCATGTAATGAAGATTGCTCGCAGCCTGAAAGATGAAATCACGGAGATGACCAAAGACCTGTTGGTAGAAGGAGGTCCAGAGGCCGCTCAGACGATGATAGACATCATGCGCGGTGTCCCCGGTAGTGATGGCTCCGCTCGTGACAGAATGGCTGCTGCTGGCAATATTTTGGACCGTGGCGTTGGTGTCACAAAAGTAGAGAAGATGGCAGTTGAGGTAAGTCCCGGTTTGATGTTTTTACCTCCTAAAGACGCACCCCAAACAGAAGAAGAGTAATAGTGGCTGAATACCCTACAGATAAAAATCGTAGAAGCAGTGCCAAATCGTGGAGTAGGGGAGTTTCCTCAAAAAGAGGAACACGCAGTCCTCGTGGCAAACTGATGTTGAAGCCCAGTAAGAAAGAGTTGCTGAAACAGGCTATTCAGGAGGAGAAAGCCAAACAGGAAGAACAGGATATCAAGGAACAGCTTCTTGAGGATCACAAGAACAACATTGCTAGGGATGATGAGGACAATGTTGTCTTCCGCCCTAACCCCGGTCCCCAAACCTTGTTTCTGGCTGCTCCTGAGAAGGAAGTACTCTTTGGTGGTGCAGCAGGGGGCGGAAAGAGCTATGCACTGTTGGCAGACTGTATGCGGGGGGTTATTTATTCGGATTATGTTGCTTTGATCCTGCGCCGCACAAACGACGAATTGCGCGAACTGAAGCAGAAATCCAAGGAGATGTACCCCAAGATTGACCCCGGTGCTAGATGGTCTGAAAAGAATAGTGAATGGACATTTAGTTCTGGTGCAAGAATATGGATGACCTATCTGGACCGCGATGATGATGTTGGTCGATACCATGGTCAGGCATTTAGTTACATTGCTTTTGATGAGTTGACGTATTGGCCTACTCCTTATGCATGGGATTTCCTGCGCTCTCGTTTACGGACAACCAACCCAAACATTACTCCATACATGAGAGCAACAACCAACCCCGGTGGGCCGGGACATTCTTGGGTCAAGAAGATGTTTATTGATCCTGCCCCATGGGGTAAAGCCTTTGATGCTACGGATATTCAGACAGGTGAAACATTGCTTAATCCTGAAACAGGACAGCCACTGTTTAAGCGCCGCTTCATCCCTAGCAAGCTTTCTGACAACCCCTATCTGGCAACCAGTGGGTATCTTGAAAGTCTGTTGGCCCTTCCAGAAGACAAACGTAAGGCTTTGTTGTACGGAAGTTGGGATGTTGCTGAAGGGGCTGCTTTCAAAGAGTTCAGCAGGGTGAAGCATGTCATTGAGCCTTTTGAATTGCCGTCAGGTGTCAAAACCTTTAGAGCTTGTGATTATGGTTACAGTAGTTACTCTGCTGTGGTTTGGTTGGCAGTTATGCCTAGTGGTCAAATCATAATTGTTGACGAACTATATGTCAAGGAAGTCAACGCTGTAGAACTTGCCCATATGGTGAATGAGCGCGACAAGAAATGGCAACCGTCATATGGGGTTCTGGATAGTTCTTGTTGGGCAAAACGAGGGGATGTGGGGCAAAGTATTGCCGAAACCATGATTAAGCTTGGTTGTCGTTGGAAGCCCTCTGACCGCAGTAAAGGCAGTCGAGTAGCCGGGAAGAACATGATACACCAAATGTTAGCAGATGATCCTATTCTTGATGAGCCAAAGCTGTTGATATTTGACACATGTGTGAATACAATTTCATACCTGCCTGTCATCCCGTTGGATAAGAATAATAACGAGGATGTTGACACAAAGTACGAACACGATCACGTTTATGATGCTGTTAGATACGGGATTATGTCTCGCCCACGCAGTAAATCAGTTTTCGACTTTGGTGATAACATCACTCAAATGCGTAATGAAAGACGCTCTGGCGCTGGTCGCTACTTTTATTAAGGGAATACCATGAACGAAGAGACAGGATTTGAAACTGAAGCCTTAGACGACAAGGACAGTGGGGAGTTTGAAACAGACCTTGCTGGTGTTGAGTCTTTTGTCATGGGGCGATTTAATCGTGCCAAAGAGACCCGCCGTGAAATGGAAGAGCGCTGGCTTGAGGCCTATGTAAATTATCGTGGTGAGAACACCCCAAACACCCAGTATAGGGCTGTTGAGGAGAGTGACTTCTTTTTGAAGATCACCAAAACCAAAACTCTTGCTGCTTATGGCATTATTCATGAGATCATGTTCCCTAACAATGGTAACAAGTTCCCTATCATGGTGAAACCGACACCTGTTCCAGAGGGTGTAGAGGAGTCTGTACATGTAGACCCAAAGGCCCCTAAACAAGACACAGACGCGCCACAAAGCCCATATGGATTCCCCGGTGATGGTAAAGACCCTGCCCCCGGTGCGACCATAAATCTGGGGGCCATTAAGGATATGTTCAAGGGTATCATGGGGCAAGTGAAAGAGGGAACAGGTAACACTCCCTCCGCATTGAACTTCTTCCCTGCTGAAGAAGCAGCCCGCCGCATGGACAAGAAAATGCAGGATCAGTTCACAGAAGGTAAAGCCCATGAATCTTTGAAGAGGGCTTTGTTTGATTCTGTGTTGTATGGTACGGGGGTCATGAAGGGGCCATATGCTGTCGAGAAAGAATATCCTTACTGGGACGCCCCAGAAGAGGAAGGCGGCAAGGCAGTGTATGCTCCTAAAAAGAAAATGGTTCCTTCCTTTGAACATGTTCGCATTTGGGACTTTTATGCTGATCCAGAGGCATATGGTGATTTTGACATGGAATATTGTGTCATTCGTCGCAGAATGTCGGCAAGTAACCTTCGTTCTTTGAAAAAGCGCGTATCATTTCGCTCGAATGCAATTGATGATGCCATCTCCGCAGGACCAGATTACAGCGAAGAGTGGTGGGATAACTCCATTCAGGATGATGATGTAGAGGCCAGTAATGAACGGTACGCTGTGTACGAGTATTGGGGACTGATTGGTCGAGACACTCTTGAGGATGATATGGATGTTTTCGCAGATGTTAACATTCCAGAAGAGTATGAGGATGACGATGAGTTTGCTGTCAGCATTTGGATTTGTAACGGTGAGGTATTGAAGTTCGCATTCAACCCGTATCGCCCACAACGAGTACCGTTCCATGTATTCCGCTATGAGTACAATCCTAACAACTTCTACGGTGTTGGTCTTGCTGAAAACATGGCAGATACTCAACTCCTCATGAACGGCTTTGCTCGCATGGCAGTAGACAATGCCAACAAATCTGGCGACATTGTTGTGGAAATTGATGAGGACGCGCTTGTACCGGGGCAGGATTTGACTCTGGAGCCGGGAAAAGTATTCCGCCGTCAGTCAGGGGCTGTTGGACAAGCCATCACTGCCATCAAGTGGAACAACACCACGCAAGAGAACATGTTGATGTTTGATAAGATGCGTCAGCTTGCAGACGAAAGCACAGGCTTCCCCAGCTTTGCTCATGGACAGACAGGGGTAACAGGTGTCGGGCGTACTGCCTCTGGTATCAGCATGTTGATGGGAGCCGCATCCACAAACATCAAGACAATTATTAAGAGCTACGACAACACTCTGGAAAACCTTGCCAGTGCTTTGTTTGAATACAACATGATGTTTGAATATGACGAAGAGGCTGTTGGTGATGTCGTTGTTGCTGCACGAGGCACGGATGCCCTGCTGACCAATGAAATCCGCAGCCAGCGTCTGGCAATGTTTATGCAACAGGCAGCTAATCCTGTTATGGCTCCGCATGTACGCTGGCCTTACTTGCTTCGAGAAATTGCCAAAAGCATGGACCTTGACCCTGACAAAATGTTGAACGACGCAGAAGAAACCATGCTGCAAGCCTACATCATGCAAATGTCAGGCCAAGGCCAGCAAGGTGCTGGAGGACCCCAAGCGCCGGGAACTAGCCCTACTGACACACAAGGTGGTGGAGGTGGTGTACCGGGAGTAGGCATGCCACAACAGCCGGGAATGCCGGGATTCACTGGTAACCCACAACAGCAAGGACCGCAACCGCCGCAAGGAGCCACACCACAATGATAAAAGACGTAGCACAAGCTTACCACGAAGTATCAAAAGACAGGCGCACAGTAGCACACATTGAGACCATTGTCAACAACTGCATTCGTAGTTACACAAAAGAATTAGCTGAGTCTTGTACTGTTGACAGACTACACATGATTAACGGAGGAATTACAGCACTGGAACGGCTCCGTCGCGAAATCTCGCGTGACCCCAGTGTTTGGGAAGCCGAATACAAACGAGGCGAATGATGAACAACATGAAACTACCCCCCGGCGTTATGCCGCAAGATAAAGCAGACAACATTCCTGCGAAGTTGTCTCCCGGTGAATATGTAATTCCAGCGGAGGTAGTTCGTCGGAAAGGTACTGAATTTTTTGACAAGCTTGTTGATTCTGGTAAAAAGGATTTGAACACAGCCGCTCAACAAGGTCGCATTGGGGGAACTCCTCAGATGCCTCAACAACAGCAACGCCCTGCTCCACAGATGAAACCCATGCAACAGGGCCAACCGAAACCACCGCAAATGCAGCAAATGCAACAGCGGGGACCAATGGCACAAATGCAACAGCGCCCTGCTCCCATGGCGCAGCAGGGTCAACCCCAAAGACTACCTATGGCAAATGGCGGTTTTGTTGCTGGTCCTCAAATGGCACATGCCCAACGAGCAGGTAATCAGGCATATCATGCAGGGCCGCAAGTGGGCAATTATGCCAATGGGGGTCAGGTGACCTACCCGCAAGGATACAATCCTTACCAGAATCCCGGCCCATATCAGTTCTACCCGTATCAGCTTGGTCCACAGGCTTGGGGTGGCTATCCCGGCCCACATATCAACCCTAACTTTTATGATTACACAGTTCGCCGCAACACGCAACCCGAGAAGGAAGATGAGGTTGAGGGTAAGAAGGCAGCAGATTTGCGTCCCGGTGAGACTGAGGACGGTAAAATGGTAGGGACGAATACGGACTATGATGTTGCCATTGCTAACATGAAGAATCAGGGAGGTATGGGGGACCATGACAATCCTGACACGATGGATTATGGTGACATCCCTGCGGCAACTGCGGTAGACATGGCAGTTAACGGATTTAATCTAGGTAATTTAGATAAACATGATTTGACTGATGCTCAAAAAGAACATGTATCAAATCAAGCTAACGACAAAGGATTAGTTGGTAAGCATGGTCAAGTAGCAGGGGCAAAAACGGCTCTCAGTAGTATACCTACTTCTAAGGCATTAATTAGCAGAATAGCAAGGTCTATGGGGGTTCCTCTAGGGTTGCCTGACTTGTCTATGGAAGATGCTGGATTTGAGCAAACTGATGTAGGCTGGGGGGGTCCTGCTGATGAGTCAAAACCCGGAGAACTTTCTGACGATGATGATACAGACCCAAATGACGGTTCTGGTTTTGCTAGCGCTGCCGAGAATATTGGAAAAGATAGTGATACATCCCAAGCAGAAAGTAGTCAGGGTGGTATGGGAGCCGCTGGTTCTGCTGGGGCTGGTTCTGCTGAAGGAGTTGCTGGTGCAGAAGGTATGGGGTACAAACAGGGCGGTCTAGTCGTCCCACCAGCAGTAGCCAACTACAAGAAATAACATTGAATACCCATGTCTGCCAAGTGTAGGCATGGGCTTTGCTGGGCTACCCGAAACGGCCCCCAGACCACAGGAGTTAACATGGCTGAGAAAGTTGCGGTAATGAAGAGTGGAGACTTTGTGTCAACACGACAGAATACAGAAGACCTTGAGAAAGAAATTGCAGAGCTTGAAGCGGCGCACAAGAGCGCTCGTGCGGATGATGCTAAAATGGCAGATGAAGCATTTGCACCTGACCTTGATGACGATAGCGATGAGGAGGCCACAGATGAAGACCAAATCATGGTTGAGGAGACAGAATCAGATGTGGAGGAAGAATCAGGAGAAAGCACGAAGAAATCACGAGAAGAAAGTGATGGACATGATTGGAAAAAACGCCACGGTGACTTACGCCGATGGTCCCAAGAGCAAATCAACGAGCGGGACAAGCGCCTTGCAGAACTAGCAGAGCGCCTTGAAAGCTTGGAGGGCGCAGCGCAACAAGCAGAAATGATGAAAGGCATGTCCTCCCCTGAAGACATTGCCCAATTCGCTGAGACCTATCCAGACTTTGCCAAAATTCTGAAGACTTATGTTCGCAATGAGTTGTCTACTATTGAACCAACCATTGAGAAAAAGTTGAAGAAAGTTGACGAAATTGATGAAAACATCAGGCGTCAAAGTGTTGTATCTCGAATCATGAAAGCTCACCCCGACATGGGCGAGATCAAAGAAGACCCTAAATGGGCTTCATGGCTGAGTGGTAAATCTCAATTTGTACAAAGCATTATTAAAGAGGGTAAGAACCCTGATGCTGATGCAATCATTGATGTCATCAACATGTACAAATTGGAGACAGGTGTCTCGTCTAGCAAACCCAAGGCGAAAAAAGAAAAGTCACCTGCCGAGGAAGTTGCAGATGCACCAATGAAACGCACCGACAAAGGCGAACCTAAGCCGAAGCGCAAGTTCAAGTACTCTGAAAGCATGATTGAGCGCAATTCTGCTGAATGGTACGAAGAGAACCAAGCTGACATTACTCAGGCTATTAGGGACGGTCAATTCCTGTATGATATTAGCGGGCATCGACCGACAGAATAAAAAAAATTCACTTGTAATGCGTTTTTTACTTGACAAATGGTGAAAAATGTGGTACAACTATAGGTAATGACGGGGATAGTACTCTGTCATTACCACATTTCACAAATTGGCCCCATATTCTGGATACCCAATGTAGACATGTGGAACCATTAATATTATTGCTAACAACGAATACCCACCGATTCAACAGCGCCCCGAAAGGACACCGCATTAAGTAATTTGTGGCCTCGAATAGAGTTAGCTCTGCCGCCTTGGAAAGGCTATTCAGAGGAACTTAAATCATGGCTTTCCGCGCAGCAGCAGGTTGGGGCAACCTTCCTAACGGGAATTTCAGTCCTGTTATCTATTCTAGAAAGGCCCAACTCGCGTTTCGCAAATCTTCTGTTTGTCAGGACATTTGCAACAACGACTACTACGGTGAAATCTCCAACATGGGTGATTCCGTCCGTATCATCAAAGAGCCTGAAATTTCGGTTTCAGCTTACTCTCGCGGTACTCAAATCACCGCTCAAGACCTCGATGATGAAGACTTCACGATGGTTGTGGATCAGGCAAACTACTTTGCCTTCAAGATTGACGACATCGAAGAGAAGCATGCTCATCACAACTGGGAAGACCTCGCGACTTCTCGCGCTGGCTACCGCCTGAAAGACCAGTATGACCAAGACGTTCTTGGTTACCTTACTGGCTACACTCAGTCGGCTCTGCACAGCAACGCTAACACCACGGCTACTTCTGCTGATGCATCCGGCACCTCGCCAATCAGCACCACGAATGGTCAGGGTCTGTTGGCTACCATGCAGCTTGACCGCACCGATTTCTCCAACAATTTCGGTACGACTGCTGCAAGCGCTGGGGACTCCATCCCGCTTGGTGCTAACCCGACTGCTAACACGTCGAACTTTGCTTCGCCGTTGCAGGTTCTGAACCGCATGAAGCGTCTTCTGGATCAGCAGTTTGTTCCACAGGAAGATCGTTGGGTCATTGTTGATCCGGTGTTCCTTGAAGTGTTGGGTGATGAGCAGTCTAAGCTTGTCAACCATGACTACGTTTCCTCTAGCGAGAATCTTCTTCGCAATGGTCGCGTAGGTGAAGGCATGATTCGTGGCTTCAAAATCTACACTTCTAACAACCTGCCAGTTATTGGTACGGGCGCTGGAACTTCTGGTACCGCTGCACAGGGCACCAACTACGGTGTTGTTGTTGCTGGTCACAAGTCGGCTGTCGCATGCGCGGAGCAGATCAACAAAGTTGAGAGCTACCGTGATCCAGACAGCTTCGCGGATATTGTCCGTGGTATGCACATGTATGGTCGTAAAATCCTGAGAGCAGAGGCAATCGTTACCGCTCGCGTTAATATTGCTTAATATTCTTAGGTACTGCGCTTATGTAGAGTGATCTACATTCGAAACCCCCTTAATTCGGTGAAACTCTAAGGCTCATGGACGAGGCTAAGACAATACCGAGCGAAGCCCTTACAAGGGAACGTGTAACGACTAGGGAGACATCCCGTACCACTCAAGGGAGTGGGAAATAGGGGGACACTGGAAAACACCAGTGTTTGATATAGTCTAATCTGTATGGAAACATACAGCAGCTATGAGGTAAAAAATTGTCGAAGAAACTTAGGTTACCCAATGGACACCCGCATGAAAAAGGCAGAGTATGCACATCCTGCGGAAAGTTCAAAGACCCATCACAATACTCTTTAGAGCGAGATAAACGGTCTTTTGGAGGTATTGCAATGAGGTCAAAATGTAAACCATGTAATGAGCACAGGAAGTACAAAGCCTTCATTAAACGTACTTACGACATCACATGGGAAACATATGAACAGATATTTGATGATCAAGATGGAAAATGTGCCATCTGCAAAAGCAAGATTTCTAGTAATAGGACTTCTCGCCTCTTTGTTGATCATTGCCATGATACGGGTAAGGTAAGAGGTTTGTTGTGTAGTTCATGCAATCATGGGCTGGGTCTTTTCAAAGATAGCGCGACAATCTTAAAATCGGCAATTAAATACCTTCAAGCGGGTGAGGATTACCGCCCCTCATTGAATATAAATGAAGATTCTTCGTCCTGAAGCAATCGTGACAGCGCGTGTAAACATCGCGTAAGGAGGATAGATACCAATGGCTACTATTGATCTTCGCCAAGGTTCAGGCGCAAACGCCAACCACGTTTCCCGCCTCTCTGGGCCGGGACCGTACAAAGTCGTGCGTGTCATCGACCTCGCAGAAGCAACCACCACTAAAGGTTCGGCTCTCGCTACTGCTGATGTGATTCAGGTTATGCCCGTCCCGGCATACACTCTGCTTCACGGTGCAATTGCAGAGGTTCTTACTGTAGACTCTTCGACGGGTGCTACGTTTGACCTTGATGTTGCAGGTGGTGACGATTTTGTCGATGGTGGCGACCTTAACACTCTGGGCTTCGTTGCACCGGGTTCGAATGGTCTGCTTCCGTTTGGTGCAAACTCTGTTAATGCAACCTCGGCAGAGGACGCAATCGACATGACCCTGATTGTACCGGGTTCTGTTGTACCGTCTGACGGCAAGGTTCGCTTCACTGTATTCATGACGGATGTCCGTCAGGTTCAGGAAGCAGCAGACGTTGACCGCGACCAACTCGCTTAACTAATGTGGGGGCACTGCTACTTAGGTGGTGCCCTCATCTCCTTTCTCTAAGTGACGTAGGAGTCAACCTTTGATTAAATTGCAATGTGAAGACAATGTAGACAACCTAAGAGCGAATCATGAAGCGAACAAAAATCGTGCAAAGTCAATCCAAGCATATCTACGTTCTCACAAAAATGTGGCAAAAGGTAAGACAGCCATTATATGCGGTGCGGGTCCAAGTCTGAAAGACAACATTGCCGACATTGCCCGCCACAGCAGAGACAAGAATGTCCGTGTGTTTTCAGTTAAGACGGGCAATTTTCTGCACGAAAATGGTGTAAAAGTTGATTACAACGTACACCTTGACACTAAGCCTACTGAACTGAAGTACATTCACGACACCCCCGGTACGGTCCATTTCATCAGCACTCAGTGTCTACCAGAAATGTTTGAGAAGTACCCAAAGAATAAAACATACCGTTTTCTGAGCCGCACAGCATCCTCGTATGTGCCCTCCTCTAAGTGTATCGCACAAGGTTCGAACACCACACTGCAAACTATTTGCCTAGCAGCCTACATGGGGTTTAAGAAGATTGTTGTGTATGGGTTTGACCTAAGTTGGGTTTCTGACGAGACAACGCATGTCAACGGGGATAGAGAAGCAGTTACTAAAACAGCCCCAATTCCTGTCCACCTAAACAATGGTAACAAAGTACTCACCAATTTTGTCATGATGGGAGCAGCACAGGAAGCATCACAAGCACTCCGTTTATTGGGGCCAGATGTATCCGTGCATGTAATTGGAGAATATTATTTACAGGATTATCTGATGGATGTCCTCAATAATAAATACATCCCGGCTGATGAACAGGTACACAATGTAATGTGTAACACAGCTAACAAGGAGGTGTGGGACAATATGGTGTCTAAATTCCCCGAAATCTTCCGTCTCTTCCCCTCAAATCTGCTTCCTGCTGAACAGCATCTAGCTCCTTCGTACATTTAGTTAAAGGATTAACAAGTGGCCTTGAACTTTCTAGATTTGACGAACAGAACTTTGCGCCGCTTTGGTTCTAAGGAAGCTGTGAGCGCAACTTTTGAGACCACTACAGACCCTGAAATTAAGTTGGCAAAGGATTCTGTCAACGATGCCATTCAAGACATCAACATGTATGAGTGGAGTTGGCCTTTTAATGTTACCACTGCTGAAATCACGATGGTAGCTGGTACACAGGAGTACGCAACTTCTGCGGATACAAAGTACGTTGATCTTGACACTGTTATGTTGAAGAAGAACGATGCATTGTCTGTTGGAGAGCGCTGGCTGAAGCCTATTGACTTCGATGAATACACGAAGACTTTCGCTCAACGAGACGGAGATGCTACTTCCAGTGATTACGCTGTTCCTGAGAGAGTGTTTACTTATCCTAATGGCAATCTTGGTTTCACTCCTCGCCCCAATCAAGCTTATACTGTTCGCTACACCAAATATCTGTACCCCGTTGAGTTAACAGCAGCTACGGACACAACCTTGATCCCAGATGCTTTCGGGCAGGTCATCATTAATGGTGCTTGCTGGTATTTGAATAGCAAGCGTGGCAACGAGAACCAAGCAGCAATGTTTGAGCAAAAGTTTAAAATTGGGGTTTCCCGTATGCGGTCCATTCTAACAAACAGTTATCCTCGTGTCAAGGACACACGACTAAGTGCTAACAGTGGCAGCATTGGCTTCGTCAGGGTGACATAGCATGCCAGATTTGATTAGAAGCGAGGCCATAGCCTGTCGCGGAGGGTTGTTCACCAACGAAGACACGTTGACACTGAGTAATGATTTCCCCGGTGCAGCAACGCGACTGTTGAACTACGAAGTATCTCAGCGTGGCGGCTACCGTACTGTTGATGGTTTCCAACCGTATGATACAACATCCACTGCTTTGCCGGGAACTGATGCCACATTAGGGTGCTGGATTTATCAGGATACCGTACATGCGGCCCGAGGTACAACTGGCTCCCAGTATCATGTTTACAGGTGGGTTACTGGCGCTGGCTGGGCTACCGCTGCCATCAATGTCCTCACTACTGGGACTGCGGACGTTAGAAGCTCTGTAGGCGTTAGCCGTCTGAGAGTTAGCAAGTATAACTTTGAGGGCAAAGAAGCCTACACAGTTACAGATGGTGTCAACTTCCCCGCTGCGTACAATTCTGCTGATGGGTGGACAGTGCTAACATCTGCTGACACCACGGATATCGAAGGTGCATCTGTAACGGTAGACTTCAAAAATCACCTTGCGTACATGGGTATGTCGGGTACTAAAGCAAATCTAGTTGTCCTGAGTGCCCCTAACGATCCTGATGGGTTCACAACTGGGGCTGGTGCTATTAGTGTCAATGTTGGTTTTGAGGTGAAGACGGGCGGTGTGTTTCGTGATGATCTTTATATCTTTGGTGATGACCAAATTAAAAAGATTACAGGAAACAATAGCACTGACTTTCAACTCGTTGATGTCACTAAGAATATTGGTATTGTTAGCAGGGATGCTCTTGTTACTGTTGGGGGTGATCTTATTTACCTGTCTGCTGATGGGGTACGGACTATTAGTGGTACTGACCGCATTGGTGATGTTGAGCTTGAGACTATTTCAGAGAATGTTAAAGCAACTTTGATTAACTACCCTAACTTGTATGATCTCACTAATGTCGTCGGGCAGGTTATACGCAACAAGACCCAGTTTCGCTTCTACATTTATGACAGCAGCCAATCACAAGCCGAGGGTGTTGGAATAATTGGGGGTAAACGATACATGCCAAGTGGTCAAAGTTCGTGGGAATTCGGTGATCTGCTGGGTATTCAGGCGAACTGCGCTGACTCTGGTTTTGTTAGGGGTGTTGAGCGCGTTATTCATGGAGGTAACGACGGGTTCGTCTATGAGACAAAGCAAGGGGTAAACACCTTTAATGGGTCTGAGCGCATCACAGTTTATGACACTCCTTATTTGTTCTTTGATAACACGGAGACCCTAAAGGATTGGCGCAGACTTCATCTATTCATCAGGGCAGAGGGGCAATTTAGCTATTTCCTTGGTTTGAATTATGCATTTGACGACTCAGATTATGAGTCACCCAGTAACTACACAGAGAGCATAACGGCATTGTCAGCTTTGTATGATGATTTTACCACTTTGTATGATGACACAGGGATACTGTACGATGGAGAGGGGCGCAACAGTCGTCGCACAAACCTTGTCGGCTCTTCCCCCAGCATTAAGTTCAGTTTTGTTACTACGGGATTAACTAATGCAGCCCACAGTATACAGGGAATGGTAGTTAGCTTTAGGGACAGTCAAAGAGAGGTAACTTAAGAAATGGAAGTTATCAGTAAGAAGCAAGCACAAGAGCAAGGGTTAAAACGGTATTTTACAGGCAAGCCCTGTAAGCGTGGGCATGTTTCTGAAAGGTACGTTTCTGGCGGCGTATGTATAGAATGTGATAATAATAGAGTCAGGTCAAAGGAGTATGTCGAGTACCAGAAGAAATACAATAGAACTTGGCAACAGGTGAATAGGGATAAGATAAACGCTCAGAGCAGAGAACGTTACTCTAAAAACCCTGAAAAGTACAGAGAAAAGAAAAGAGATTGGCTTCAACGCCACAAGGGATACGCAACAGAATACCTTCGTAAGTGGAGGGCAGATAACCCTGAGTACATGAAAGAGTGGCGTCAGAGGAATTTAACTCACAATAGAGGGTTAGAAGCTAAGAAAGAAGCAAAACGCCGTGCAATAAAAAGGGGCTGGGAGGCTAATTGGACACCTACCCAAAAACTGGAAGTGGACATCATCTACGCAGAGGCTGCAATACTCGGTCCCAACTTTGAAGTAGACCACATAATACCACTTTCAAAAGGTGGCTCACACACTGCGGACAACCTTCAAATCATCACGAAGGCTCATCACGCTCCAAAAGGGGTGAATATCTGGCAAGATAGGAAATATATTTAATCATGGCAGGGTACACAAGACAATCAGCAGCCAACATCACGGCGGGAGCAGTTGTGCAAGCTTCTCCGCTCAATGCTGAGTACAATCAACTTCAATCCGCCTTCAGTGAAACTACAGGCCACAGACATGACGGGACCACGGGCGAAGGCGCTCTGATTCCTCTGATTTCTGACGCTGATGGGGACACGCGCATTCGTGTGGAGTCCACGGCTGACGAAGACACTCTCCGCTTTGATGCTGCTGGGACCGAAATCCTAGTAGCCAACACAACAAACCTCTACACTCCTACTGGAACATCCTTTGATCTTGGTCTCGCAGGGGCACGCTTCAATGCTGTCTACGCGAGCAATGTTGACACCACCGCCGCAACTATTCGCGGCACACTGACTCTTGCAACAGGTTCAATTGTTGACTTGTCTGCAATCACTGTTACGGCAGCTACTTTTGGTAATCTCATCAACACGAGTTCCGCCACATTTCAAGGAACCGTGACATTTAGCACTGGCTCCACTGTAGATATGTCTGCGATTACTATAGCCGCTGCCACCTTTACTACATTGACAGCAGGAAATCTGAATGTAACATCTGCCGTCAGTGCTTCTGGTGCTCCTGCAACTTTTGCAAATGTTACCACAACGACAGCGACTGTAACCAATCTTGTTGTAGGTAGTACAGGAACTATTGCTGGCAATGCCATTGCCACTGAGTCCTATGTGACGACGCAGATTGCTAATAATCTTGCTCTTTCAACTACCACAACAACTACAGCTACGATTGCAACCGCAGATGGAGTTTCATTTGTTCTTGCAGATAACCTTGGTATTGCTGCCGGAGCACGATTGGTTATCACTGCAACAGCGGACAACTGGGTGTTTGGTGAGGTTGCGTCTTATACGACTGCAACACAGACAGTAAGCCTTGACATTGAGCGTACAGAGGGTTCTGGTACATATGCTGGTTGGACTGTTAACGTTGCAGGTGTGCAGGGTGTTCCGCTTGATCAGAGCAATGTTGCCATCACTGGCGGCACAATTGCAGGGGTGGTGTTTACCAGTGCTACAATCAACAGCACAGTTATTGGTGCATCTGCTGCTGCGGCGGGGACGTTCACTAATCTGACGGTTAACTCTACAGCCGCTTTCGCTGATGTTAACATCTCTGGCGCTCTTGTAACATCAGGCGCAAACACCCACAACGGCCTTGCAACCTTTAATGCAGGTATTCGCGAAGCTGTCACCACTGCTACCGTCAGCACTGCTTACACTGTTGCAGCATCGGGAGTGTATGACCTATTCTTGACGACGGGCGTAGCAACCACCATTGACTTCAGCCCCATCTCTGCTGGCGATGCTTGGACCCTTCAAGTACACCCAAATACAACGACAATCACATGGGCAACAGCAGTGTCGTGGCCTACTGACAACACCGCTCCAACCCTGACTTCAAGTGCGGCTGGTATTGATGTATTCACATTCTTTAGCCCTGATGGTACAAAAGTCCGTGGATTCACGGCAGGACAGGCGTTTGCGTAAATATGCCATTTACTAATAAAGCAGCGTTAATGGGTGCGGCTGGGAATGGCGGTCCAGATTGGAGTGGGGCCATAGACGGCAACACAAAGCTGATGGTCCCATTCAACGAAGACAGCACAACAGACTTTGTAGACCTAGTATCATCATCAAATGTGACCCTAACAGGAACTAGCACAGTATCCAGCGTGACAGATGGCCCTACTGGAGTTGATCGCTGTGTGCAAGCTGCACAAGAGGTTGGTTGGCGTACTTTTAAAAGCCCCGGTACAATGGCGCATAACTCTGGCGATTGGACCCATGAGATTTTTTACCAGCAGCTTCCCAGCGCAGACTGGTTTGGGATCGGACCGCTTGAAGGTAATACTGATGGTACTCAACCCCCGCGATTTTACGGTTCTGCGCTCGGAGGCTGGTATATTATTGCAAACGGCGGGAATGTAACATCTGGCTATATCTCCGCTTCAGTGTCGACTTGGTATCATCTATGCTTCATGCGAGTAAGTGGAGTCTGGTATGCGTTTTTTAATGGTTCTCAATTTCTGGATTGGACAGAGACCGGAACGGCGTTTACTGGCTCGGATTACGTCTCAATAGGGCAGCGGCATAGCACCGGAGCCGGTGACGGATACCGCGTGTCTTCGTGGCGGGTATCAGATACAGCCAGATACGCCACTAGTGGTTTCACTGTGCCTTCTCCGTTCTACTCATAAGGAAATAAAGGATTTAACCAATGAAAATCAAAACCAATATAACCCCTGTGGCGCATGTTGTCAACGATGAGATTGTTGTTGTAGGAACGATGCAATCCTTGTTTCCACGAACATCCTTTACGGCCTACATCAGCGAAGAACAGGCTAAAACTTTTGGATGTTTTCCTGTCGAGAAGAAGGATGTAGGGGAAAATCAGGTAGACGTTAAGACAGAACCTTACCTACAAGATGGGGTTGTTTATGAAAATCAAGTTCGCAACACAACTCTTGCAGAACGCAAAGCAGTCAAGACTCGCAATCTACGGACAGAGGCACGTAGAGTTCGTAATGCAGGGTTTGTTATCAATGGTGTAACATTCCAAACAGACCGTGAGGGTCAACAAGACCTATCACAACTTGCTGACATTCTTGGGCGCAAAGGCGGTACACAGGAGTTTGTAACACGGTCTGGACACGTTGTTAACGCAGATTATAACACAGCCCTTGCAGTCCGTGACGCGGTGGAAGACTACGTGCTCGCCACATACGCCCACGAGGCAAAACTACAAAAAGAAATTGACGGAGCAAAAACAATGACCGCTCTGAAAAACATTGACGTAACGGTTGGGTGGCCTTCGTAAAATGGAGATTCTATGGACAATATTAGCATTTACAGCATGTTTGCCCCTGACGGTAAGTTGGAGCTTGCGCGGAGGAAGCTTCAAGCCTTGGAAGCCGGGAAGGGCAATCAGTCTGGCAGTGACTCCTCTGTTCCTTGTCCTCACCCTTTGTTTTGCTACCCTCACCTTTCCACTCAATCTGACTACACTGGGTTTGATTGTGCTGGCGGGAGTCATCTTTGCTGCTGCTCAAACCCCCGGTCACGGCAGACAAATGGACCTTGGGCGCAACAGCCGTCCTGATGATGAATGGGGCTGGCAAATCCGAGACCTGTTCTTCAAAAGTAAAAGCAGCTTTGGGCGAGACCTCATGGGCATGTTTATGCGTTATGCGTGGTTCCTTCCTGTTGCTGTACCACTGTACTTCATAAGTCCTTGGTTGTCTCTAATTGGTGTTTACATGTTCATTGTTCCCCCCTGTTTTCAGGTTGTTGAGCATTATGTGTATTGGATGCGTAATAAATTTCCAACGTATGCGTTCACTGAGTACTGTGTTGGAATTGGACTAGCAGTTGTTACTGCAATTTTGATAATGGTGATTTGATATGGCTAACTACGGCTACAATACAGACAAGAATCGGTGGCTTGCGTCACAAACTGGCTACACGGGCGATTTTGGCTCTGGTGGGTTTGGGGATTGGGCACAAAATCAAGGCCTTGATGTTGGCACCTTGGAACAAATGTACAGCAATCAGCCAGTACCTCAACAACAACAGACTCCTCCCGCATATCAGGGTCCGTCTGCTTCTGATGTAGCTCAGACAACTTACGGTGTCATGGACCCCCGCTTCTCTGGTTTGGAGCAAGGGCAGCAGTATTTGGGGCAGGGGCAGCAAGCTCTTGGTACTGGACAGGAAGCCATCATGCAGAACCAAGCAACCCTACAGGGGGACATTGGCACTGTTGGCACGGGTGTTACCAATGTCCAAAACACTTTAGGGACTCCGACCCAAGAAGGACAAACAGTGTTTGGTGCCTTGCAGGGGTACGGAGATCAAATGTCTACACTTGGGGGACAGTTTGACCAATTCGGAAATCAGCTTGGTGAGTTTCGGGGATTGTACAACCAACGCAGTCAACAAACTCTCGGTAATCTGAATGATGTACGGGAGCAGGGATTGTCTGAACGAGGTGACATCAGCCGCCAACTTCAGGACATACAGCCCCTTGCATACCAAACCCAACAAGGTGTGCAGCAAATGCTTGGTTCCCCAATGATGCAAAGCCCTATGCAGCCTTCTCTGCAACAAGCCACAACCCCACAGGCCACTCAAACAACTACTCAGGGTTTGACTGACGTGGCTTCTACTACCAACATGGGTCCAATGGGACCTGCAATGTTGGACCCTCGCGACATGGTGTAAACAATGGCAGATACGTATCAGGCTCCTGATTGGATTCAAAGTTACACTGGCGGCACAGATGTTGCTTACACCACGGCATATCCTGCTGTCGGGCCAGAGAACAAAAGTAAGTTCGTTAATGCATATGACAACCCGTTCGATTACACGGGGGGTTCAGTGTATAACGCTCCCGGCCCCGGCATGACGACAGTTGATCCGCAAACATTGCAATTGGCGGATGACTATGCGACGTACATGCAAGACCCGTTCTATCAGATGAGTGGGGAAGGACGTATCTTCAATCAGGGTTTGGCGCAACAAGGCTACTACACTGATGCACAAGGTAGACAGCATGTTATCTCTGATAATATTAGGCAGCAGTACCTCGGCCCCGACTTTCAAGGTTTGTCTGTAGATTATGATGCCCTACCGGGCGGGCGGTATGAAGTACCTACCACAGTCGATGGGACATCCACTACAGGGCCGTCTCTCGACACTTCTCAAACGAGAGATGACACGAGAGTACCTCGCCCTGAGTCCCAAACTGTAACCACTCAATCCATCATTGATAGCTACGGTGCTCCCGCTGAGT
>Ga0196891_1000070_pt1 | contig 24540 bp, 22 predicted proteins | sample VirMetDEL_Nov_24_FD_169096 | JGI IMG/M metagenome (GOLD analysis project Ga0196891, IMG submission 169096) | Aqueous microbial communities from the Delaware River and Bay under freshwater to marine salinity gradient to study organic matter... | ecosystem: Environmental > Aquatic > Marine >... | reverse complement strand
GTCACTCACACCAACGCTCCGTATGGCCGGCTCAGAGATATGGATGGCAGGCAACCCACGCAGCGTTGCTGACCCGTTTAGCCAGAGATTTATCAAGCCGTTTGAGAAACAACTACGGCGGGATGGGTTCTACGAGGATGACCTACACACTATCGTGTGGGTCAACTGGGATGACAACAAAGCATTCCCGGAGGTCTTGCAGCAGGAGCGCGAGTACGACAAGAAGAACATGAGTCCTGCGATGTATCGCCACGTTTGGGAAGGCGAATACTATGATGAGGTTGAGGACAGCCTGATCCCGATAGAGTGGTTTGAGTCTGCGATTGACTCCCACATCAAGCTGGGCTGGAAGGCGCAAGGCGCTATCGTTGCGTCACATGACGTATCAGACACTGGCGGTGACAGCAAAGGCTACGCTTGCAGGCATGGCAATCTGGTCATTGACGTATGCGAGATGGTCACTGGCGAGGCTGCTGAAGGCATGGATTGGGCGCTGGACAAGGCTATACACCACAACGCTGATTGGTTCGTATGGGACGCAGACGGCATGGGAGTCAGTCTGAAGCGGCAGGTTGACGCTGCGCTAGAGGACAAGAACGGCATTGACTACTTTATGTTCAAAGGCTCTGAGGCTGTAGAGGAGCCCGATCTGCCGTATACTGAAGGCGGTACGCACCGCAACAAGTCCAACAAGGACACCTTTTTCAATAAGCGCAGCCAGTATTGGTGGCGGCTGCGTGATAGGTTCTACAACACATATCGTGCCGTGGAGAAAGGCGAGTACGTCAATCCAGAGGACATGATAAGCCTGTCATCAGGCATCGAGGCGCTTGACCAGCTACGCGCTGAGGTCTGCCGGATACCGATGAAGCGCAATAATACCGGGCGCTTGCAGGTGATGAGCAAGATTGAGATGGCGAAGAAGCCATACCAGATACCGAGCCCAAACATGGGTGACGCGCTGATGATGGCGATGTATAAGCCGAAAGCAATTAAGGCTAAGAAGGTAGAGATTAACTTTAGCGGTTGGGAAAACTATGGCTAAGTACGATTACGATGACAGTGACAAGGCATACGACTCCAAGAAATACGATGAGCATCAGTATGTCTGCGATCTCCTGAAGTCTTCACAAGAGGCAGACAAAGACCTGCGAGACCACGCCAGAGAAGCTAACCTGTTTGTCACCAAGCGTGATGGGCAATGGGAGCCGTACTGGTGGAACGCGAACAGCAAGAGGCCACGGTACACGTTCGATATGGTCAATCCCGTGCTGGATCAGGTGTGCAGCGAGATCGAGCAGGCTGCGTTTGACATCAAGATCAGTCCGGCAGGCGGCAACTCCACGAAGGACATAGCCAACACCTACGATGGAATCATCCGCAACATTGAGTCAATGTCTGATGCTCGTGAGGTCTACAACCACGCTGCAAGAGGCATGGTCACTACTGGCATGGACGCATGGCGTGTAAGCCACAAGTACGTTGACGATGACAGCTTTGAGCAGGACTTGTTCATTGAGAAGATTGGCAACCCAATAGATCGCGTCTGGTTTGATCCTGCTGCTGAGAAGCAAGACAAGTCCGACAGCCGGTATTGCTTTGTGCTTCATGCGATCAGCAACGAAGAGTACAAGCGGCGCTGGCCTGAAGGCAGTGGTGAGTCACTAGATGAAGGCCGTGATGGTGATGCCTATTACGACAAGGCTGAGGTCACGGTGATCGGTGAGCTGCTGTACTGCGAGGAAGAAGAGCGCGAGCTTGTTCTGATGTCTAATGGTCAGGTCTATGAGGTCAATGATGACTACAAGACCGCGCAGGATGAGCTTGAGAGCATTGGTGTCACTGAGGTGCGGCGCAGAAAGCGACTGCACAAGAAGGTCTGCTCACGCTACTTTGATGCGAAGGATTGGCTAGAGGACAAGAAGGACACGGTATTCGGCATGATTCCGGTTGTGCCTGTGTTTGGCAACTACCAAATCTTTGAGAACAAGACGATCTTTTGGGGCGTGGTTGAGAAGCTGCTGGACAGCCAGAGAGTCCTGAACTACTCAATGAGCCGCGAGATCGAGGAAGGCGCACTCGCACCTAGAGCTAAATACTGGATGACAATGGCTCAGGCCAGTGGTCACGAGAAGCAGCTCCAGACGCTAAACACCAACGCTGACCCAGTGCAGTTTTACAATGTCGATCCTGAGTCACCAGCCGTGCCACAACAGCAAGGCGGCGCTGACATCAATCCGGGCCTCCGCAATATTTCAGAGGCTATGCGGGGCATGATTACCTACGCCAGCGGTATGTTTGCTGCCAACATGGGTGACAATCCCGGCCTTCAGTCAGGCGTTGCAATCCAGCAGTTACAGGACAAAGGCAACAACAGCACGATCAAATACTTCAAGTCGCTTGAGTTTGGCATTCGGGCCACAGGCCGCATCCTTGTTGACGCGATCCCGAAGATATACGACTCAGAGCGCACTGTAAGAATCCTGAAGGAAGACCAGACTTATGACGTAGCTGACATCAACCAGCGCGTGATAGACCAGCAGACAGGCCAAGTTGTGACGCTCAATGACCTATCAATGGGCGTGTATGACGTTATGGTCAAGGCTGGTGCGAGCTTCCAGAACCGCCAGCAGGAGACCATTGAGACTATCATTGAGATTGCGAAGGTTGATCCTAGCGTCTTACAGATCGCTGGAGACGTTTTGCTGGACAACATAGCCACGGCATCGGCCCAGCAGATATCAGACCGTAAACGCGCTCAGATGATCGCTGCTGGCCTCATACCGCAAGACCAGTTGACAGAAGAAGAGCTGATGGCGCAACAGGCGCAGGCTGCACAGCAAGGTCAGGCACAAGACCCAGCAATGGTGCTGGCGCAGGCTGAGCAGATGAAGGCGCAGGCAGAGATGACACGCGCCCAGATCGAGCAAGCCAAGCTCCAGAATGAGCAGATGAAGCTCCAGATCGAAGCTCAGAAGCTACAGGCTCAGACAATGGGTGATCAGGCTGACAATCAGGTTGACGCATTCAACGCTGAGACTAAGCGCATGGAGACCCAGATCAAGGCCCAGCAGGCCAACGCAACCATTGACCACACGCAGATCAAGTCTTTTGGCGATCAGCTAGACAACCAGCAGAAGATGTCCGACATGATGGATGAGCAGCGCCGCAAGTCCCAAATGGCTGCAATGTCAAACGCTGAGCTGATGAGGATTGCAAACGGTGGCTAGTGCGCTAAGGCAGGTTTTAGACGATCCGATAGGACAGCCGCAAAGGATTCCGATTTACAGGAATGAGCCTGAGTTTATTGATCGCATCAACAACCCGCAGAACTATCCGGTGATACAAAACCCAGATGGTTCTGTATCAACGCATAGAATGGCTGCGGAAAGCGATGCTCAAGGAAACTTTTACGTTTTTCCAACAATACAGATGGAAGACGGTAGGCTAGTTGAGTATGAAGATAATCGGCAGGCAATGGATGCGGCTTTTCGCACTGGAAATATTTTGCAAGCGCCTAATATGCTCAGTGCTTTGCGTTATGCAGAAGGAGGATACAAGCAAGGAACTCCGCTGGCAGAGGATAAGCAAGCCGCAAGAAGAGAGTTGGAAAAGCGCGGAGTGAATCCAGACGAGGTAGCTCAAGCACCAGTGCCGTCTAATCAGAGCGTGATGGCAGCGCCTACGTCAATCAATCCGTTCAATCCAGCGTTCAGAGAGACCGCTCGCTCATTCCTGAATAACTACTTTGGCGGTAGCAATATCGCAGGCAGAGAAGGTTATCGCACAGGCCAGCTAGTAGATACGGCTGTGGACGCGCTTGACTTCATTCCCGGCGTAGGTGATGCGATGGGCGTAGGTGATCTGCGTCAGTCTATTGGCTCTGGTGACCTGATCGGCACGGCTATAGACACTACGGCTTTAGCTGCTGGCATGATTCCTGTTGTCGGTGATGCTGCGTCAAAAGGAATCAAGACAAGCGAGTCAAGTTTACGCCGTTACTTCGGAGGAGACATCCCAGAAGTAACGAGAGATACAGAATTGTTGATGAGAGTTGGCGATCCTAAGTCAGTAAATGAAATGACTGTTGAGATGACTGACCCAGTTATCTCTTCCGCTCCGATTGTAAGTGCAGAGGATTTAGTTGATAGACCATTTATCACGGGTATGTCCGATACATCACGAAGCGGGCTAGAAACAGTAACTTCAGTGAATGACGTTCCAGTAAACGCGGTGATGCGAGGCGGTAAATATTTTGGCTTACAGCCTCAGAATTTAGAAAGAGGAATAGCGTTCGCTTCAGCGCCCGGAGCTGTAATGGGTCAGCTAAACCGAGCAGAGGCGGCTCAAGCTCTCGGAGGCAGGCCAGTAGCATTTATTCCTTTTGGAATGAGGCCAGCAAGTCCAGACTTTGCAACAATGAGTACGGACATCATGGTTCCGTATGCTCAGCAAGTTATGAGCAGGTCAGACAAAATTGCGTTAGATAGGCGCATCCGAGAAGGTAAAGGAACCAAAGAAGATGAGATGAAGCCAATTCCTAATTGGGTTGGTATTGATAACGCTACTCCTGAGTATCTTAAAGAGCTTGGAGGAGATAGGAAGGCGGTTACAAAGGCGTTAGATGAGTTTAGAGACGCTGGATCATTAAGCAGGTCGCAAGCCAGAGCGATCGTTACTGATCCAACTCAATTTGAGCCGGTATTCGGTGATATAGACATGATCTATGAGCTTGATCCGCAAGCCGTTGCTGACAGAAGATTTTTAGATTCAGACCATCCTTCGTATGAATCAGCGCTGATGGGTAGACCATTAGGTGCGTTGAGAGATACTGAAAAGGTCAATATATTCGAGTTTAATCCTTTAGCTGGAACGCAAGATAAAGGATTTTACAATTTTAGGCAGAAGCAGTTAGATGCTGGCAGAGACTTCCCGATAGGAGGTTCACTTTCTAGCCCGACGATGAAAGCCTTCCTTCCCGGAGGTCACGGAGTCATTACGCGAGATATGGTAGATGATTTAGTTAGAAGAGGTTTGGTCAGACCGTAACTCTTCATAATGCTTACAAATCATGAATCGGTCATCGGAGACAACGCCATCGTCCATCATTAGCTGGTTGAGCAGGTCGGCGTTCTCAAAGTTTTGCCAATCGCTATCAACCGCTTCGTACCAATCAAGGCTAAGAGAGCTGTTAGTTTTGAGTTTCATAGGCTTATTGTAGCAAAGTTTACGAAAGTGTTAAACAAGTGCATTTGCAATAATTGCTTGCAAAACCACAATATGTGGTATAGTTAGGCTATAGCGAACTCCACGCTTTTATGGAGGTGCGGAACGTCACCGTTTATTTGACGGCATTTACATAGGTATAAGATGGAACCAGAAGATACGCTCGATGAGGCTCAAGAGCTTGAAGAGGTTGAAACTGAAGGTCAGGCAACTGACTCCGAGTCATCACCGGATACTGCTGAGGAGCAGGAAGAATCCACTAGGCCGCGCTTTGACGAGGTGCAGCAGAAGGCTTTTGACAAAGCTATAGGTGAAAAGGTCTACCAGATCAAGGAACGAGATCGGGAAGTCCAAAGTCTACAAGCTAAGTTGCAAGAGCTGGAAAGCCGCATTCCCGCAGAGCAACCGCCGCAAGTGCCTGAAACGCCTGACTTTTATGCGCTCACGGATCGAGAGATTCAGGAGCGATTGAAGCAGCGTGATGAGGCAATAGCTAAACGTGCTGAATATGACGCACAGCAGGCCGTGTTGCAGCAACAGCAGCAAGCACAGCAGCAGGCGTTGCAGCGCGAGCAGCTAGTTAAGCGTAATGAGAAGATTAAGACCTATGCAGACCGGGCTGAGAAGCTGGGTGTCAAAAAAGATGATCTTCAGGTAGCAGCGAACAAGATTGCTCAGTTTGGGCTAGACCCAATACTGGCAGACCATCTTCTTGATTTAGACGATGGGAGTCTTGGTACGTTGTATCTTGGCGAGAATCTTTTAGAGCTTGATAAGCTGGCACAAATGCCGGTGACTCAGGCTGTTTTGTATCTTAATGATCAAGTTATGCCTAACGCTAGGAAACTTAAACCTAAAGTAAATGCCGCTCCTGAGCCGCTAGATACTCCGCAAGGTTCCGGTTCCGTACCGAAAGCTGGCGGCCCGAAAGGAGCAACCTTTGAATGAATGAGGTGATCCGATCATGGCTAATAATCTTAGCAGCAATATCACTCGGAAGGTGGCCCGTGTCTTTTTGGAGGCATTCGAGTCCAGCCGAGTAGTAACAAAGACAGTTGACACTCAACTCCTGAGTGGCAAATTCAATCCTTCAAGTGGTAGTAACGTAGACTTCAAACGTCCGCACGACTACAACTCCATCCGTACTTCTGGCGGTGATATCTCTGCCAGCACTAAGTCAGACATCATTGCAGGCAAGGCAACTGGTACAGTCCAGAACTACTTCACCGTAGCTACCGAATGGGGCAACGTAGAAGAAGCTCTGGAACTTGATCAGTTGGAGCAGATTCTTGCTCCTATGGCTCGCCGCATCGTGACTGACCTTGAGATTGATCTTGCAGGCTTCATGCTCAAGAACAGCAACCTCAAGTATGGTGATCACGGTAACGCGGTTGACGCATGGGGTGATGTAGCAGGCGCTGGCGCACTGATGGATTCCATCGGCGTACCAATGGCGGCTGAAAAATACTACCTGATGAACCCGTTCACAACTAGCGCACTGGCTAACGTGCAGCAAGGTCTGAACGCTTCTGACCAGCTAGTACGCACTGCATGGGAGAAAGCACAGATTTCTACTAACTTCGGTGGAATGCGAGCGCTTACTTCTAACGCTTTGTCTAGCTTCACTTCAGGCACTGGTGCTGACCGTGCAGGTACTCTGGCTTCAACTCCAGACGCTACCTACGTCACAGCTAAAGACACTATGACGCAAAACCTTGCTGTAACTGGTTTCCAAGCGTCTATGGTTGTTAAGGCTGGTGATATGGTCACTATCGCTGGTGTAAATCGTTTGAACCTTGATACTCGTCAGCCAATGATTGACGCTGCTGGTGCAAACGTATTGTGGACAGGCGTTGTAACTGCTGACGTTACTCTGGACGGTTCTGGTGCTGGCACACTTGTTGTTGCAGGCCCAGCTATTCAAGAAGCTAATGGTCAGTACAACACTGTAGACACTGCGCCTACATCTGGTGATGTTGTAAACATTCTCAGTGCTTCAGCTACTCTGTACCAGCCAAACCTGTTCTTCACTAAGCAGGCTTTCGGACTTGGTACTGTGAAGCTGCCTAAGCTGTACTCTACTGACACTATTGCTACTACCGAAGACGGTATGAGCATCCGTGTAAGCAAGTACGCAGATGGTGATGCCAACACCCAGAAGGTTCGTTTTGACTTGTTGCCTGCATATGCAACATTCAATCCGTTCATGGCTGGTCAAGGCTTCGGCAGACCATAATCCCCACGAGGTCTTCGGGAGCTGCTTTGGTAGTCGGCTCCCGCTTTTTTTATGGCTAAACCCAGAAAAGGTAAAGCTAAAGTCAAGGTCACCGCCAGCGGCAAACGTGTCAGCTACGGGCAGGCAGGACAAGCCAAAGGCGGTGGGCCTCGTGTTAAACCCGGTACGAGCAAAGGAGATAGCTACTGCGCTCGCAGTCTGGGGATAAAGAAACGATTACCGAAAGAGAAGCAAAACGATCCAAATACTCCTAACAATCTGAGTCGCAAGCGCTGGAAGTGCAAAGGCGCAAAGTCGATGAGGAACCGAAAAGCTACAGGTGCTAAATATGAGTGACGGTCTATACGCGAACATTCACAAGAAGCGTAAAAGAATACAGCGCCAAAAAGCGCAAGGCAGAACACCTGAGCGTATGAGAAGGCCCGGTTCTAGCGGAGCGCCTACTGCTGAAGCATTTCGGCAAAGCGCAAGAACTGCGAAGAAGAAAGGCCCGACTTTCGAATAATGGCTACTGTCGCGCAGGTTGCTAAGGCATCCTTACAAAGAATATTAGTACAGGCCAGCGAAGCACCGCTGGAGCCTGATGAATTTAATGACTTCATCTTTGCGATGAACAACTACATGACCGAGCTAGACGCTCAAGGTATACAGTTAGGATATACCGAGGTGTCTGACTTAGGTGATGACGTTACGATCCCCACAGGCGCTCTGAGAGGCTTGATCGCTAACATGGCGATTGAGGTTGCGCCTGACTACAACGGTGTCATTTCTCAAGGTTTGGTAAAGGCTGCGCGTGATGGATTCAACACGATGCGGTTGCTTGGTCAGACAATGGGAGAAACCAAGAATCCTTCTACGCTGCCTATCGGTTCTGGAAACGAAGATATGCTGTATGGCTTTCCCGGTCATTTCTATCCAGACGAGGAAGCTGTCATTCTGGCAGAGACTACAGGCGCAATAGGTTTGGAGCTGAATACAGATGGTTGATAGAGCGCAAGGCCGCAAGAAGTCCGATTTTGTAGCTAAAACTACAGTAGACGCTGGCGCGTTTATGGACTATTTCGTAAACGGGACAAACTACAAGATCAGTTACGCTAATTTTGTTGGCGGTCTAGGTGTTACCGGATCAATTGAACAAGACGGTGCGCCTACTGGCGTTGCTGTATTAGACATTGACGGCACGGTCAACAAGATCAGAAACGTGGAGAGCGGAGCTGGCATACTGGCTAGTGTATCTGCTCAGAACGGCGTAGAGATCAAGCACAATTTCAGCGCTGACTCTACAGGAACGCCGTTACTTTTGAACACAACAGATGCAACTCCTGACATTGCAAGCCTTGTTGCGGGTAACAGAATAAGCCTTACCGCTTCAGGTAATCACGTTACAGTCGCTGTTGTTGAGCAGGCCAGATATGGCACTGTTCATATGCAAGGTAACTCAACAGCTACGGTAATTAGTGCAACCAGCACGCCAACTAAGGTTGCAGGAACTTTTACCACGGATATTGTGAGTCAGTTTACAGGTGATGCCACAGGAAGGTTGACATATACCGGAGGCTCTACAACGGTATTGACTGTAAAAGCTACGGTGACATTTACCAGCGCATCATCTCCAAATCAGGATGTTGGAATATACATAGCCAAGAATGGTACAGCTATTGCTGGCACTAAGATTGTAAGACAGGTTGACTCAAGCGGCGGCGCTAATGCTGGCACGTTTTTCAATGTCAGCCTTGCTACAAATGACTACATTGAGTTATTTGTGAGTAACGACACAAGCACAGATAACATAGTAGTGAGCGATACGATTCTAGGTGTGATCTGATGCCAAAGGTTGTGCTGCCAATAGCTAACGGATTCTATGAGAGTGATTCTCTGCCGATATCAGCGCAGGAATGCACTAACTTCTATCCAAATATAGCTCAGGCTCCTGCGTTAAATCAGGAAACACTATTTGGTACTCCGGGACTAGAGCAGGTTGCGTTTGCCAGTGCGCTAAGCAGAAATAGAGGCGCACATGAGATGAACGGTGTGCCTTATTTTGTTATTGGTGACACGCTCTACAGTATGGCATCTGATTTTGCTCTTACCAGCCGTGGCACAATTTCTGGCACTGGCAGAGTGTCTATGGCAGACAACGGCACTCAAATGCTGATTCTTGATCCCGGCGGTAATGGTTTTGTATACAACCACACAACCACTACTTTGACACAGATTACTGACCCAGACTTTACCGCTAACGGCAATCCGCAGATTGTTGTGTATATAGATGGGTTTTTCTGCCTTACAACTGATTCTAAGAAGTTTATCGTCAGTGCGTTAAATGATGGCCTAAACTACAACGCGCTAGACTTCGGTACTGCTGAGTCTGATCCAGATGAGATTGTTGCTCCTGTGGTATTTAAGAACCAGCTATTTATCGGTGGTTCGCAGACGATAGAAGCATTTCAGAACATTGGCGGCGCTGACTTTCCGTTTCAGCGTACAGGACTGTTTCTAAGCAAAGGTATAGCTAGTCCGTTCAGCATCCAATCTATGCTAGATACGTTTGTGTTTGTTGGCTCAGGACAGAACGAAAGTCCTGCGATATGGGCGCTTAATGGAAACAGCGTAGTTAAGATATCAACAACAGCTATCGACAAAGAGCTGAACAAGCTAACTGAGGCCCAGATTGCTGACATATACAGTTGGGCATACGCGCAGAAAGGTGCGTACTTTGTTGGTTTTGCATTACCCGGAACTACGTTTGTATACGACACGATCAGTAAGAGATGGCATGAAAGAAAGTCTCTGATCGAAGGATCATTGGGCGCGTATCGCGTTACAAGCCTTGTTCGCGCTTATAACCAGATCTGGGCTGGTGATCTTGTAGACGGTAGGATTGGCAGGCTAGACCAAGAGGTTTACAAAGAGTATGAGAGCGTCATCCAGCGCACCATTGTGACGCAGCCGTTCCAGCAAAACATGGACGCATTTTTAGTGCCAGAGATGGAAATGACTTTAGAGTCAGGTGTTGGTAACACAGATACAGTTGATCCGCAGATTGGCATGGCAAGAAGCAAAAACGGTAAGACATGGGCAGACACACGATATAGAAAACTAGGCAAGATTGGTGAGTTTGATCATCGTGCGATATGGCGCAGGAACGGACGCGCAGCGCGTTTTGAGCTGTTTAGGTTTACAATGAGTGATCCTGTCAAGCCGGTTTTGATACAACTAACTGCTGAGGTTGAAGCGGTAGCATGACGTACAAGCTAAACGTAGCGCAGCCGATAGTAGAAGATGATGGCACTATGGCGCAGGCGTTCCGCCAGTACACGCAGGAGGCGGCTTTAAGCATACCGATTGTTGGCGTTGGCAGTCCTGAAGGCGTTGTAGAGGCAAGACAGTTTAGTTTATACATTGATGAAACTGGCAGCACTGGCGCGTTGCAGTATCGAAAGATGCAGCCCAGTATAGCTGGAGACAGAACTAGAGGATGGGTTGCGGTTTGATTGAGAGAACGTCTGACGAGCAGTTTATTAGCGACTTTGTTTTAAAAAGCGAAGTGTTTGATGAAATATCCGAAGACAACTTTTCAAGAGATGAATGGCAACCTGACATGAACAGCGGTTGGTTTGTTCATAAAGAAGACGATGAAGTTTGTGGATTATGGTTAGCTGAGCTGAGAAACGGAACAACACTAGAGATACATCCGATTGTTCCAAAGAAGCACAGAGGCAAAAAAGCCTACAAAGGTGCGAAAGAGTTTTTTAGCTGGATAACTAAGAACACAACTTACAAAAAGGTTAATGCTGAGATAGCAACGTGCTATCCAAATGCTAAATTGTTTGCGATGCAATGTGGGATGAAAGTAGAAGGCAAGATACGCGCTTCATTTCAAAAAAACGGCAAGCTGCACGATCAATGGATGTTGGGTATAACCCGCGAAGAATTAGAGGCTCGATATGACTAATCTGGTAAAAAAGCTGTTTGGCGATCCCGGAAACGATGAAGCCATAGAGCGGCAAGAAAAAAGCAACGAGCTGCTTCGGGAGTTTATAGCGAATCAAACTAATATGGCTCGCGCTGATATCCGCAATACTTTGCCGAGTATGCAGCAAGCTATGACGGCAGGTACGCAGGCTGGGATGGATATATACGAGCAGACGATGCCTCAACAGATGCAGGCTATGACCGGAGGCAATGTTGCTGCACAAGGAACAATCCTTGCTGGCATGATTCCATACGAGCAAGCTATTCGCGGTGGTGCGATTGATTACACTGCGTTGAAACCATACGAAGGCAGCATTGATATGTCTTTCGCTAGTCAGCAACTGCCAGAAGCTGTAGCGAATCCTGAATACATAGGTATGGAAGCTGGGCGCGTTGATCCGACTAGCCCATACATCAGTCCTAAGTTTCAGAATATGCAAAGTCAAATGTTGCACAATCCAAACGTAGCAGTTACGCAAGGTCTTGGCGGTCAGCAAATGCCAGATGATATAGATTACGCAGGTTTTGCTGAGTATCAGGCCAAAACTGGGAGATACGGCTAATGGCTAGAACAAGAGAAGATATGGAAGCAATGATCTCTCAGAGATTAGCTAACGATCCAAGTTTGCAAGGTTTAGGTGGAAATCCTCCCAGAACAGGCAAAGGCATGATGGGTTTGGCGATGAGGCGAGCAACAGGTTTGGCTAATCCAGCAACCATTCCCGGCACTGATCCCATCACTATAGCGATGCGATTGAATAACTCTGGACAGCCTATCCCAGAAAATTTACAGCGCGATGTTCTTTCTTATGCTTCTGCTCAAGGTATGGGCGCTGCTGATTTAGAGAATATGTTCGGTATGCCTGCTGGTACTGTGCAAGGCGCGGTAGAAAGTCTAGGTATTGCCGATCAGGTTCCGCAGAGTCTAGGAGGTAATGCTAATTTCCAACCTGCTCAGAATCCTCCTCCTGTTCCGCCAGATTTGGCTAGAGGTACTGGCGTTCCTGCGATGCCAAATCCTGCACCAGAACAACAACAACAAATGGATCAGGATTTCCGTAAGTTTGGCCCAAACCGTCCTACTGGCTTGCAGATTCCGGGTTTTGATGATCAAGGAAACCGTTTAATGCCCGGAGAAAACAACGCAAGTATTCCTCGGATGCTTGGGCCTGACAGTATTCCTCCGCAACTACCTACTGGTTTAGGCCCGCGTCCTACGGAACAACAGTCACAAACTTCTGAAAAAACACCAATAGATAATGTTTTAGATTTTATCGGTGAAGGTGGCAAGTCAGATAGAGAAATCTATCGTGAGATGGTCAAGCAAGGCGTTGAATTAGATGCAATGGCACAAGCTGCTGGTGTGCCTTTAGATGAAGCTACGAAAAGATACACCAGAGCTAAAGAGCTTGAGCAGATAGATGAATATGCGGCAATGGGGCCAGATGCTGTAGCAAAAGAGTTTCCAAATGGCGTACCAGACAACCTAATTGCTAGGTATATAAACGAAACAGGACAAGATGACGCAACCATAGCGGCAACGATGGATCGCTTTGGTGTCACTCCTGATGATGTTTCCAGAGCTACCGGAAGGCCGTTGGCTGAGGTACAGCAGAGATACAGCACCGCTAGAGGCGATACCGTGCAAACTGGCGGCACTACAGACACTACAGTGCAAACACCAGCCTCTACTACAGCGTTAGCTGGCAGAGCGGGATCGGAAGGTCAGACAGGACTCGCTGGCGCAGAAAGAGCTGCTGGATTAGGTCTGTCTGGTGCTAATCAGGCTATCGGTCAAGGCGTACAGCAGGCTAGGCAAGATATAGGCCAAACAGCGCAGCTTGCTGGTCAACAGCTAGATATAGGCGCAGGAGAAGCTGCTGGAGCCATTGCTGGTGGCGCTGGTGCTGGTTTAGCGACTCTGGGGCAAGGTCTAGGCGCTGCTAGGCGTGATATCACGGGTGGGGTAGAGGCTGGCTTAGGCGCTCTGTATCAAGGTCTAGGAGGTGCTAGAACCGATTTACAGACCGCGCAACAACAAGCTGCACAGCAGTTTGGCGCTGGTATGGGAGATATCACTGCTGCTAGAGACTTGGCCTCACAGCAAGTAGGTCAGGCGTTTGGCGCGGCAGGTCAGAGATTCGATCCATACTCACAAGTGGGACAGCAAGCTCTGCAACAGCAAGCTGCGCTATCTGGTGCGCTTGGACAAGAAGCATTCAATCAGGCGTTTCAAGAAAGCCCACAGATGCAGTTTTTGCGCGAGCAAGGTGAACGTGCTGCTCTGCGTACAGCAGCCGCCAGAGGCGGTGTGGGCGGCGGTAACGTCATGAAGGAGTTGGCTAGGTTCAACACTGGACTGGCCTCTCAAGACCTTCAGAGACAGATACAGAACCTTCAGGCGCTAGGTGGTCAAGGACTACAGGCTACAGGTCAGCAGGCTCAACTGGGAGCGCAAGCTGGTCAGTTACAGGCCGGATTCCAAACAGACGCAGCGCGTCAACTCGCAGCCCAGCGTGGTCAGCTTGCTGCATCACAGCTTGGTACGGGCCAACAGTTAGCAGGTCTGGGTACAATGGCTGGTCAAGCTGGTCTTGGTGCGCTGACTCAGGCAGGCCAGCAGCTTGGTCAGCTAGGAGTCACTGGCGGAACACAAGGTCTGCAAACACTTACCGGGACGGGCGCTCAGCTTGCTGACATAGCCTCTGGCAGAGCTTTGGCGCAGTCACAGCTCGCTCAAGGCACAGGAAGGCAGTTGGCAGACTATGGAATGACCGGAGCCTTACAAGGCGCACAGAACATCTACGGCACTGGTAGAGATATCTCTGCACAGCGTTTTAGAGCTGGTCAGGACATTGCTTCAAACATACAAGCGCAGATGGCAGCTTTGGCTGGATTGCAGGAAGGTCAAGGTATCAACCAAAGCAATCTGCTAGGACAGCAGGCTGGAACTCTCGCAGGTATACAGGCTGGCGCTGGGCAGAACACTGCTAACCTAATAGGTAGCGCTGGTCAAAGCCTAGCAAGCGCAGCTATGGGTCAAGCAAGTGCCTATGATCCTGCTAATCTTGGTGGCTTGCAAAATGTCGGTGGAATGCTGTCTGGTGAAACTGCAAAAGGAATTGGAAAAGGCGTTGGCGGTAACATCGGAAAAGTTATAGGCGCATTTGGGTAAGGTGTAAACATGGTTGATGTATACGATCCTAACAAAGTAGAAAACACAGAATTTACATCTCGCTCCGGCATGGGCAGCAGAGATGCTTTTTCTGTGCCGAGAGCTAGAGTAAGTGCCAGACAACTACCTAGAGATATTATGCAAGCGGTTGGCAGTGGTGTGCTTTCTGGTTTTGGCGTAGATCGCCCGTTGAGAGTAGAGAAAAGACAAGCGCAACTTACTCAAGGAACAATCCAAGATGCTCGTCAAATCAAAAGAGCTATAGAAAACGAAAACACTAATGAAGCTATTAGTATATTAGTTGACAGAATGAACATACTAGATCGAATGGGTGAAGACACATCTGATACTAGAATGTTGCGTGATGCGTTAGTTGCTGGAAGACCTGACGTTGTTATGAGAGAAGTAAACACTTTCTTGAACAACCTTCCGGTAGAATATATCGATCCCGATATGGTTACAGAGCAAGGCCAAATGATCAGTCGCAGAGCTGGTGGAGCGCCTACCGCTGAGGCTGTTGGTGGGTTTGAGGTCAAGCCTCAAGAGCCACAAGACCAATATAGGCCGCTAACAGCAGAAGAAAGAACTGCTTTCGGTATCCCAGATACAGGCTCTTATAGAATAAATATTAAAACTGGCAAGCCTGAAAGAATAGGCAGTGACCCGTTGGTAAGAATTGGTGATGAAACTGATCCTTATAAGCAAATGCAGTTAGACGCGCTCGCATCTATGTTGCCTGATAGAGAAGAAATGCAAGCTAATCGTCAAGCCATAGAAACATTTGGAAGAGTGGAGCAAATGGCTGCTATGTTAAATGCAAATGATATGTCTGGAGCAGAAAGGTTGCTTAGATCAGCTTTTCCAGACTTGTCTATAGCGCTTGCAGACGATCAAGGTTTGCAGGCAGCAGCACAGGCTATACAGACACAGGTTGCGCCGCAAATGCGTGTTGCTGGTTCTGGTAGCACTTCAGATATGGAATTTAAGGCGTATCTAGGATCATTACCTAGCTTAATACAATCACCAGCAGGTAGAGATTTATTGGTTGAAACATTTAGGCCAGCAAAGGAAAGAGCGCAAAAGAGAATGCAGTTATTTCAGCAGTATGGCGCAGGAAAGATTACTGTCCAAGAATATTTAGAAGAGATAGAAAAACTTGATTCTCAAGAACTATATACAACAGATCAAAAGAGAAGGATAAACGGCATAGCTGAAAGGAAAATTTTTGAAGTAGCGCCTGCTGTGTTCCAAGAAGACCCAAATGATTCAACAATTGTCCCGGTGAACTAGAATGGCTGAGCAAAAACGTATGGTTGGGCCTGACGGCAATACTTATAACGTCACTTTTTTGCCCGGCGAAACAGAGCAGCAAGCCAGAGCTAGGTTTGAAAGTAGGTTTACTTTCGATGATCCTGTGCCAACTGATAGGCCAAACATTCCTGCTGGATACACTCAAATAAAAATCGGTGGTGAAGAATATAAGCCAAGAGAAGGAATAATATACATTTCTCCGCCAACACAAGAATTTCCACAAGGAAAAAAGTTTTACGTTGATCCTGTTTATTCAACATCAGATCAAGAAGAAGTTGAAGCAATAAATCAAGGATTAGACGCTGGTTCTATGTATAGACAAAGAGAGCTAGAGTCTGTAGTAGAAATGAATCCTGTTACGACAAGAGCGCAAACAGCTTCAAGAGCCGTTCCTTTTATCGGTGAATACATAGATGAGTTGGCTGACCCAGAGCAAAGAGCGCAAATAAGGCTTGGCAGAACGGCTATGGAAGAAACAAGGCCGTTAGAATCTATGGGATTACAAGCTGCTACTGGGCTACTTACGTCTGGTGCAGGCTATGCCGCTTTGCCAAGAATGGCTCAGCGCCCAGTAACAAATATTTTAGCAAAAACCGCTCTTGGTTCTGGATTGGCAGCGACTGAAGGCGCTATTTCAGGTTATGGAGCTGGTGAAACACCTGAAGAAAGAGAAAGATTTGCAAAATTTGGAGCGGCGATTAGCGGCGGTGCTGGTGGTTTTGGAAGTGCTGTAGGTGCGTTTTTAGAACCCGGTTTAGCGCGCAGACTAGCTTCGGTAGATGTAAGAGCTTTAGCAAGAGAATTAAACATTGATGTTGATGCGGCAAGAATTTTAAGAGACCAAGCTCTAAGCGCTGAATCTCCAGAAGAGCTGCTTCGTAACATGAATAGATATGGAGCTGACGCAAGAGTCATAGATGCGAGTAGGCAGGCAAGTGAGCTATTAGACATCACCAGATTAAAAGGTGGTGCAGCACAAAGAACAGCGCAAGAAGGTATGCGCGATTTAGGCAGGACTCGCGGAAGGCGTTTTGTAGAGGCGATGGATAGGATATTTAATCCTCCTGCTGTTGAGTCTGCTGAAGAGCTTTTGCAGCAAATAAATAGCAGAACAGCTCCGCAAAGGCGAGAAGCCTATGAAAACGTGTATAACACTGTAATTGATTATGGAACTGATGAAGGAAAAAAGATTTTAAGAGTATTAGATAGCATTCCAGACTCATTAAAAAGAAATGCAATAGAAAGAGCAAATATTGCTATAGCTGCTGCTGATGATTTACAGGCTCCTCCAATAGCTTACAGAGAAATCGCAGGTGCAGACGGCAATACAGTTATAGAACTTATGGGCGAAGCAACTCCTATTCATTTAGATTATATTAAGAGAGCTTTGCAACAAATTTCTTTAGATCCTGACAAAAGAGGAACGCCTTTTGCTGCCGATCTAAATGCTCTTGCTAGAAAACTTACCAGCTCAATCAGTGAGGCTATACCGGGTTACAGAAGAGCTTTGTCGTTAGGTCTTGATACGATACAAGAAAGAGAAGCAGTTAGAATAGCTCAAGATTTAACAAGCGACAAAATATCAGTTAGCACAATCAGGCAATTTTTAGACCCAAAAAACCTAAGCAGACCGCAACTAGATTTGCTTAGACAGACTCTTCAAGGAATGGTCGGATTTGAAATACAAAGACTAAGAAAATTAGTGCGCCCAACAATGGGCGATATGATGCCTGATGAAGAAAGTATGCGAGCAGCGGTAAATGCAATAAAAAAATATGCAACACCAGAAGTTATGGACAAATTAAGAGCAATACTTGGGCCGGAAGGAATGGGTGATTTTAGGTCTCAAGTAGAAAAGCTCGCCGCAACAGCACAAAGACAACTAGACTTAGCAACAAACAGTAAGACAGAAGCAAGAAGGCAGATGACAGAAATGGCAGAAGAGGCGATGTCTCCTGCGTTCCTTAGGTCGTTAACTGAGTTAAGAGGCGGTGACGCAGTAAGGTCGGTTCAAAGATATCTAGGTGGCGGCTTTGGTGAAATGCAAGGCCAAGAATTTATGGAAGTAATGGATCAAGTCGCAGATGTTTTAATAAACCGCAGAGGAGCAGAGGCTCGATTCGTTGTTGATCAAATAAATAAGTTAAGGCAGAACCAGCCGATTCAAGATGAGGCTGCTAGAAGAGTTGCAGAAGTAGTGACAGCACTCGCTCCAGCTTTGACTTATTCTTCTGCTGAGGCTGTAAGTAGGTAACTAACAATGGCTAGATTTGGCGAGATAAACGCACAATACTTTGATGACGCTGGCGATCCGCTAAGCAGCGGTAAGATATATTTCTACGAGTCTGGCACTACCACGCTCAAGACAACGTACAGTGACATTAACTTTACGATTCCTAACACGAATCCTGTAGTCCTGACAGCGGCTGGTAGACAGCCAAACATATTCTTTGATGGTGTCGCTAAGGCGATACTGGTAGACAAGAATGATGTTCAGATACTGGTTCGTGATCCGGTAGGACAAACAGCAAGTGCGTTTGGTGATCCGTGGGTTGCTACCAAGATTTACTCTACCAATGCGGTAGTCATAGGCAGTGACGGTGTTTACTACCGCTCTTTAGTACCAGCGAACCAGAACAATGATCCGACAACTACAAGCGGATACTGGACGCTCCTGTACTCTGTAGAATGGAACGCAGGCATAAGCTATCAGGAAGGCGCTGTAGTAACTTATAACGGCGAGCAGTACCAGAGTCTCCAGAATAGCAACCTGAACAACAACCCAGCCAGCGCGACAACGTACTGGGTGCTGCTGAGTTTTGCTTGGTTGTCTTCACGAACCTACGCTCTTAACGAGAACGCGGTAGGCACAGACGGCATACTTTACACATCTCAGCAAGCCAGCAATCAAGGCAACGATCCTTCTGACCCGGCTAATCGTCCTACCTACTGGGTAGGCACATCTGCGGATGCTGCTGCTAGTGCGCTGGCGGCGGCCAACTCAGCCACAGCGAGCGCGAACAGTGCCACGGCATCTGCAAATTCTGCCACAGATAGCGCGAATAGTGCCACGGCAAGCGCGGGATCAGCGACAGCTTCTGCGAACTCTGCCACAGACAGTCAGACCTATTCCGTAAACAGCGCGAACTCAGCGACTGATAGCGCCAACTCCGCGACAGCAAGCGCGACAAGCGCCACAAATAGCGCAAACTCTGCTACGGCAGCAGCAAATAGCGCAACTGACGCAGAGAACACGCTGGATGAATTTCAGGATATTTACTTAGGAGCAAAGACTGCCGATCCCACAACCGATAATGACGGCAATCCGCTCCAGACGGGCGCTCTGTACTTTAATACAACGTCAACGACATTTCGGGTATATAATGGCACTAGCTGGCAAAACACCGCAGATATTGCCACAAGTATCCTTTGGAGCCAGATAACGAACGCTCCAGACTTTACTGGCGAGGTGAACAAGTACCTGAAGTCTGACGGTTCTAGCATGACTTGGGAGGTTGTGGCTGACGAGATACCTGATCAGACAGGTCATGCAAACGAGTTTTTGACAACTGATGGAAGCACATTGAGTTGGAGTAGCGTAGGTAGCTTCTCTGAATCTAAGGCGTACTTCTTCTCTAGCTTTTGAGGATAATTAAATGGCTAACGGAACACTAGGACAAGCAGACTTGGCAGCAGCCACAGATACTACGGTATACACTGTTCCTGCGTCATTGACTGCGACAGTCAACGTATCAATGGTAAACGAAGGAACCACAACCGCCGCAGTCAGATTAGCTGTAGCAGCGGCTGGCACTCCTACTACAGCAGAGTACCTAGAGTATGACGCGATACTGGGAGTTGGTGACGTTCTTGAGAGAACTGGCGTAGTAATATCAACTGGTAAAAACGTGGTAGCTAGATCATCTATTGCAGATATAGCGGTAAACGTACACGGTTATGAGGCTTAAAAATGGGACGTTCTAATTCAACAGATAAAGAAGCTCTTGGCTTAAAAAAGGTAGGCAGCACAACTGGGTTTAGTGCTGGTGATCCCATTTATGAGACAACTTCTGGAACAGGCAAGGTTCCAGATGCGTATATTTCTAGTGCGCCTTTCTCGGCAACAGGAGATATTACGGTTCCTAACAGCATAGCAAACCTAAATGCTGGCACATACAAATTGTTCGGAATGACGGCATCTGGAACTGGCCCACATTACGCAATTACATTAGCCAATGGCAATGTAGCGATGGCATATCACAAGGCGTATGCAAGAAGCAGCTCATCTGAAAACGCAGAAGTGTATTTGAAAGTAAGCCAGCCAGACGGTACTGCTGTTTTTGCAGATGTAGATGTAACCGGGGGAAACACATCTCACATGAGAGCTGGTGGAGATCCGGTAAATATGGCGGTCACTCAGTTAGCAAACGACAGCATAGTAATCTGTTGGACTAACGGAGGATCTTCTGGTTATGTAATGCACGCAATTGTGAACTCGACTACAGGCGCAATTATTGCAGGCCCAACTCAGGACACGGGAGTTGGCGTGTATGGTGCAACATTGTGTATAGACTCATTGCCAAATGGTAATTGGGTTATAGCTTGCATGAACAAAAGCGCCAGCTACTACACATACTGGAGAGTTTTCGATAACACAGGAACTGCCGTTAGCAGTTGGACTACTAATTCAAGAAACGCGGGTACTGGCGATAATATGCAAAGTATCAGCGTAAAATCGAGAGCAGATAGCACGTTTGTTGTGTGTCAAAATAACGCTACTAGTGGGACAGGAATATATTACAGTACCTGTGCTGCAAGCGGATCAATAACTTTTAATGGAAGCCAAGTTGCAAATACCGGATACGATTGCAGAGGAGGCCAGTTACTGTTAACAAGTAGCGATGAGATAGTGTATGTCTGGCAAGATGGCATAGAGCTATTAATGAGTGTAATGCCAAACACACAAAATAATTTTAACGCGGTTGTTCGTTGCCAAAATATTAACTCAGGCTCATTTGAATATGGATATTTAGGCGGTACAGGAGGTCAGATCAGAGCGCATTGTTTGTCAGGCACAAACAAAATTTACATAGTTGGCAATGTGTATCGCGGCCCAAATGTTTTCATGTTTTATGATACTAGCGGAAACAAACTTGCTGACTACCTGCAAGATTTTACAAGAGGATGGGGAAGGAGTAGTTTTTGTGGCGCTTGGGTTGAGCTTGCTGATGAAGTTAGATGGTATAGCGCAACTGGTTTAGATCATGAAGAAGTAAACAGAGTGCCAGTTGGCATTTGGTATAAAACATTTAACAAAAACTATACGCTGTTTGGTGGAAGCGGTATTACTGGTGCATTAGGAACTGCTTCTGGGGTTACTACTGCGGCATACTCTTCTTCTGGAAGCACTGCAAAATCAGCATCATTCAGACCTGCTTCAGATGGCGCTACTCAAGCAACAAAAACAGAAACATCATCATTCGCAACCGTAATCCTAAACAGTAAAAACATTGAGGATGCGACAACGAGAGGATACGCGGTTTGCGCTAAAGATGGCGGCGGTTTTATATTGGCTAGAGAATATCAAACTAGCAAAATAGATTTGCTTTTCTACGACAAAGAATATTCTTTAGAAAAAACCGTTCAAGTTACAAGTACATCAGGAAATTACGATAACGCTGTGGCGGTTTGTCAGCTAGGAAACGGCAAAATAGTGTGTGTATGGGGGATAAGCACTCAAGTAGCTAAATTTGCGGTTTACAACCCAGATGGATCTGTCCATCAGGCGGAAGCAACTCTCAATACATCTTATCCAATCTACTTTGGTGTTACTTGGGGAACGCCAGCAATAGCTCCAGTAATAGGAGATGAATTTACGGACGAGTTTATATTGGCATATTGCCAATACTCTACACGATATACGCAGGTAGAGTGCTTTGATCAAACTGGATCGTCTTTGTTCGCGCAAAATTATGTAAACAACAGCGGAGAACATTCATACTATTCGCGGGATAGGAGAATTATTCCAATGCCCGGCGGAGACTTTTTTTGCACAGCTCAATATCCCGGTGGTTACAATCAAGTTTTAGTTGGGCAGTTTATGAGAAAGCCCGGCGCTACTAGCAACGTGTATTATCACAACGGATGGAGTAATAGAGGTAATGGAACATATTCTAGTCAAACATCTGGCGTTTGTTCTTCGGGTAGGTTCGGTTCTCCAATAGTACAGGTGACTAACAGCAGTGGAACGCCAGAGGCATATTTTCCAAGAGTTTATCACGGATCATCATCATACCTGACTTGCTCTGCGACAAGCGCAAACTACGATAGGCAAAATTTTGCGTTTTTTGGAGTGGGTGGATCGGATCAAATGTTTTATGGTGATTGGCAAAGGTCACAAAATAGCCAAATAGGAATACACAATCACGGGCCGGGAAGAGATAACGGCACAGATCAGAACTACAACAATGTGATTGATTATTCTTCTCACAACGCTATAACGTGTCAAGGAACAGGAAATGATGTTGTCTACATAAGAGCCAGTGCTTCAAGCAATCAGGTACAAATTACTCTTGACGTTTACAGGCCGTACAACGAATTTACAAATGTAAGCTACACAGCGGCGGCAAGCTCAAGTGATCCGGTAGACCTTGCTTCAAACAGAGCTGCATTTCTTGGTGTTGCGGTGTCTGATTGTCCTGCTGGCGGCAGCGGGGATGTGCAAACGAAAGGCACTGCGTCACTAGCGTCAACATACAAAGACGCAAGCGCAGAGTCGTTTGACTTTGTTTCAAGATCAACAGATGGGAAGTCTGGCTCTCAATCAGGCCGAACAGTAACTATTAAGGAGTCATAAAAATGGCACTTCCTAGCATCAACGGAAACGTAACTAATCCTTTTACTGGTGTGTTTGGCACTGGTCAGGTTCAAGTGTTTGCGGCTTCAGGAACTTTCAATGTGCCTCTTGGCATTACCAAGTGCCGAGCTAGAGTATGGGGAGGAGGAGGTTACAACTACGGCGGTGGCGGCGGTTTTTCGATGAAAGAAGTCGATCTCGCTGGCGCAAGCACCGTAGCGGTTACTGTAGGAGCCGGAGGAATATCTTCAAGCACAACTGGAGGCACAAGCTCATTTGGTTCGCACTGTAGTGCTACCGGAGGAGGAACTGCTGGTGCAGCTGGTGGTTCTGGCACTGGCGGCGATGTCAACCACACTGGTGGAACTGGAGATAATAACGGCGGCGGTGGCGGTTGCGCTGGGCTATTTGGAAATGGAGGTAACTCTGCAACCAGTGGTAATGATCCCGGCAAATCAGGCAACTCAGGAGGATCAGCAGGAATAACAAGCGGTGCGACAAAAGTTGGAGGAAACGGTTTTTTTGGTCAAGGAGGAACAACCGGAGGTATTACTACCCAATCTCTTGTTCGCCCAGCTACTACTGGTTTTGAATCTGGCGCTGGCTTAGATGCTGTAGGAACTGGTGGTGGCGGTGATTACAGAATGCCCGGCAGCAATGGAGGCGGGTCTGGTTACGATGCGATTGGCGTTAGACCCGGCGGTGGCGGTGGCTCTAACAATCAAGATGGTGGGCCGGGCTTAGTAATTGTGGAGTATTGATATGCGTTTCGTAAGAGTAAATAACGATATGGAAATAGTAGAGCTGTTTCCTGTTGGCTTTGTTCCCAATGCAGAGAATTTACATACAGACATTCTCAAGCATTGCTGGGGAGCAGATGATGATGTTGCTATGGATTGGGTAATGACTGACGGTAATTTTGCGCCTCCTCCTGAAGAGGAAGCTCCTGCTGAAGAGGAAGCTCCTGCTGAATGATTTGTGATCCACGTTTTTATTCTGATTGTTACGATTGCGGGAGAGGTGCAGTCCGAGTCCTGCAATCAGGCTTTGTGCTTTCGGTCTCTTAACGATTGCAACTGGTACGCTAACAACCTACGGAGAGGTAACAGTCCAACAACAACACAAGTGAGCGCGTACTGTAAGCCTATTTTGGTAGACCCAAATCAAGACGGTGTAAGGATTTACTAATGGCAGCGGAAATTATAGCGGCAGTAAATGTTTGCGCGTCTGCCTACCGCTTCATGAAGACAGCGGTAAATGAAGGCAAAGACCTGAATGATATGGGCCGGGCGATAGGTAAATTTTTTGATGCCAGAGAAGAGGTAAGCGTACTAGAGCAGCAAGCGACAAACAGCAGCGCGATACAGAGGTTGTTCGGCGGGAAGTCAATTGAGTCTACCGCCTTACAAATAACGCTTGAGAAGAACCGCGCGATACAGCTCGAAAGAGACCTTAAGGATTTGTTCTTATGGTCGGGCCGAGGTGACCTTTGGGAAGATACCATTAGAGAAAGAGCAAGGTTAAGAAACCTGCGTATTGCTGAGGCAAAACAGAAAGCACAGTCCAGAGCGGCAATGATTGATATCGCTGCAATCATAGGAACATTTGCAGTGATATTTATAGTAGTAATGGCAATAACAAGCGTGGCAGTAGAGTAATGGAATACCAACTTTTATTTAATATTGTGGTTGCAGGCGCTGGATTTTTGGGCGGCGTATTGGTCAACAGAGCTTTCGCTACACTAGACAAGATCAACGATGA
>Ga0196891_1000062_pt1 | contig 25828 bp, 28 predicted proteins | sample VirMetDEL_Nov_24_FD_169096 | JGI IMG/M metagenome (GOLD analysis project Ga0196891, IMG submission 169096) | Aqueous microbial communities from the Delaware River and Bay under freshwater to marine salinity gradient to study organic matter... | ecosystem: Environmental > Aquatic > Marine >... | reverse complement strand
GATACTTCACGAAAAGTTCAATGGTGTTTATCATGGCAATCTAATCATTTTTGATGCTGATGACATGCGAGCCGTAAAATCTTTTATTGTTGAACTTCAAAAAGCAATGCGCCCAGCAACAACAACACAGGAGGACTCATGATGGCTGATTCTGTCAACTTTCCCGCGCACTACCAAAGCGCAAACGGCGTCGAATGTATTGAGGCAATCAAAGCCGCAATGACATTCGATGAGTTTATCGGCTATCTGCGCGGCAATTGCATCAAGTACCTCTGGCGGTATCGCCAGAAAAATGGTGCTGAAGACCTTCGCAAAGCCAGATGGTACTTATGCCGCTTGATTTTGGAATTTGAAACCAGTCCTTATGACGATCCTCTTGCATGAATTGCCCAGACTGCAATCGGTCACCACAAAAAGGTGACCGCTGGGTCACTCAAACTAAACCTCGTTTTGAAGCAAGCGTGGTTAGAGGCCGCAAATGCCCGGCCTGTGGTTACAAATGGTTTACAGCTGAAGTCCCAATTGTCTGCGACCTTGACTCCAATGATAGGATTGCAGAGCTAGAGGTAATCATCAAAAACCTCTTGCAAACCTCTTACGAAACTTTTCCTCTTTAATTATGTCTACACACCCATTTGATACCAGCAGCTTTGCAGGCGTAAAACTCAAGCACGTTCCAAGCTACGCACAGAGTGAAGCCGCAGATTACAATCTTCGGGTTGCGGCCTGGTTCGATAACTACGCTGCGAACGCTGCTCAAGTTGATCGCGCTATGGCCGACGAAGACAAGCTCTGGAAAATGCGTAGCGCAGAAGGCTGGGAAGCTGACGAAGGTGGCTGGTATACACCCACCGGCATCAGTGAGCATGACTGGGAACACGACTACGGAAACCCTTTCCCTGAAGAACCCGTCTGGGAAAACTACAAGGCGCTTAAGCGTTGCACAGCTGGATGGCGCATAGATGACACCGGCTGGTACAGTCCTGACGGCCAACACGAGTCCGAATGGACAGGCCCATTTCCTGAATACACACTTCTTTGAAGACCACCCATGTCTGACTACAACTTGTTTTTCGGTGTCGAGCACCTGCATAGGATCTCGACATCAATTTCTATCGCCTTTGACACGGAAACGCTCCAGCTGCAGCCCGAAGTGGGCAAACTTCGTTTAATCCAGCTGGGTTGCGAAGTCAGTAAAACCATTGTCATCATTGATTGCTTTGAACTAGATGAAGATGGCTGGCAAAAGCTTCGTCTGTTCTTTACCAACGGTGAGCGTTACTGGCTAGCCCATAACGCCGTGTTTGACCTTGGTTGGCTCCAAGAACATGGCATCTATGTGCGTGGACGAATTGGCTGCACAATGCTTGCCAGTAAGCTCCACCACAATGGAACGCCTAACCTCAGGCACGGACTGGCGCATGTTGCTAAACGTGTCCTGAAAATTGAACTCGACAAGGAACAGCAGCGGTCTGATTGGAGCGTTCCAGTCTTAAGTCGAGACCAGTTGGTCTACGCCGCTAAAGATGTTGAGGTGTTGCTGCAGCTGGACTATCCACTTACAGCGGCGCTACAGAATGCAAGGCTTTCCGAAGCTTACGCATTAGAGTGCAGAGCACTTCCCGCTATGGCCCAGATGTGGCGTACCGGGCTTCCTTGGAACCGTTCCAATCTTGAGCAGCTTTGTAATGATTACCAGCACGACATTGATGCGCTCGGTAGAGACTTTTTACGGGAACTTGATAATGCGCTTCCAGCGGAACATAAGCTGCCAAGAGAAGCAGCAAATACTCAAAGACTTTCAAAGCTCCGAGACCTTGTTACGCAAATGGGGCACGAAGACTCAGACTACGAGAAGTGGTACGCTGAAATTGAACAGATTGAAACGGCGCCGAAAGCGTTTAACCTCAGGCCAAAAGCTACAGGTTATGTTCGTCTTGGGAACAAGATAGAAGCAGGTTTTAACTTAAGTAGTCCTAAGCAATTGCTGGAAAAGTTCACAGCACTTCTGGGGACAGTGCCAAGGGACAGTAAAACGGGTAAGCCTAGTGCTAGTAAAGCAGCACTTCAGGATTACGCTGCGGATCACCATGTCATACAGACCTATTTGGCGTGGAAGAAAAGTGAAAAGCGTCGTCAAATGGCTGAAGGGATCCTTGAAAAAATGGACCCGGATGGCTTTGTACGTGCCAGCTACCTCCAGCTTGGAGCGGAGTCAGGCCGTATGTCCTGCATCAAACCCAACAACCAGCAGATTCCGCGTGATACAGAGTTTCGGCAGTGTGTTGAGGCTCCTGATGGTTGGTTGCTTGTGGATGCGGATTTTGGTCAGATGGAACTGCGACTCGCTGCAGCAGTGGCGCAGGATGAAAAGATGACCAAGGCGTTCCAGGCTGGTGAAGACCTGCATACGGTTACCGCTGAGGCAATCGGCTGCACTCGCCAAATTGCAAAAAGCGCAAACTTTGGTTTGCTGTACGGATCGGGCGCCAAGGGGCTGCGGAATTACGCTGCTAGCTCTGGTGTCACCATGACGGTTGAGGCCGCTGCAACAATTCGTAACCAATGGTTGAACACTTATGCAGGTGTGAAGCAGTGGCAAAACCAGAATGCTGCAGACGCATCAAAAACAGCGAGTAATCGATGGGCCGAAATTCGTATCCCAGGCTCTGATATGCGGCGCTTTCTGCCAGGTGACATGAACCGCCTTACGGTTAGGTGCAACACTCCAATCCAAGGCGCTGGTGCGGCCATCCTTAAGTGCGCCTTAGGCAACCTCTGGCCAAAGGTTCTGGAAGCTGGTGAACAGGAGGTAAAAATTGCAGCTTGTATCCACGATGAAATTCTCTTACTAGTTCGTGAAGATAAGGCGCAACAGTGGGCGCTCCAGCTAAAACAAGTAATGGAAAGCGCCGAAGCTAAGTGGTTGGGAGACATTCCGCCGCTGGCTGAACCTTCTGTAGGAAAGCGTTGGTCTGAAATTCACTAGGAAGTAGCGCAGCATGGTCAGCATCTATCGAACTCTTAACGGATGGTCCTTCCGTACCCCTCAGGAAACAGGTTGTTACCGTAGTCTTGCGGAAGTGATGGATGCTGCCTATGCCACCGGAAACAGGGCGGCAGATAGTCATGAAGTTCTTGCAGTACGAAATAGCGCGTGCCAGCACTGCAGATTTGCTCCGCGCAGCCAATTTCCTTGAAGGTGCTAGGGAAATAAGGCGGGGCTGCCGTAAACAACGCACAAAAGCTCGTAAAGATCAGCAGACCGGTTGGCGTAAGCATGTTGATAATGCGCTTCTTTGGTAGCACAATGCTAGACTAAAATCTACTGGGCTACTACTTGATGGCAATTTGGCACGGAAATAAGACATATATGCAAATACTTCTTGACCCTCATAGGGCAAAGTTGCTCTTTGACCTAGCTGAAAAAGCCGCCGTACGTCCCACAGCTTGGGTTCGTAACGCGGTCTACAAAGCACTGGAACGCGAGTACCCTTCTGCGGTTTATAACGAGGCAGTTGCTAAAGATGAAGCTGTTTGGCGTGCTTCGGTGCGTAAGCGTGTTGAAGGCCGTATTAAGTCACGTAAAGCTTCTGAAGACTTCAAATAGGGGCTTTGTACTGTGCTACTCTTCTTGGGTCTACTAATTATCGGCCTATGCCCCGCTACGCACTTAAGACAACACACGGAACTCAGGTTATGTACCTTGCAGCTTATTATGCAAACTTCCCTGAAAACAACGGTATCCGCCTGACAGATAAAGCAGAGGACGCTTGTTCCTATGTGACTATTGAAAAAGCCTGCCAGGTGGCACGTAGCCTCGAAGAAAGTATGGGTTGTGTACCAAGCATTGTGGAAGTTTCTTACTGATGGACGGCTTTAGTGAGTACATAAAGGACATCGTTCGGTATCCGCTCTTAAGTAAAGAGCAGGAAATTTTGCTGGCACGGCATGTACAAACTTGGGTTACATCTAAAAACCCTACTGAAAGGGAAATAAAGGCAGGTAAGCGGGCGTATCAAAAGCTCATCAACTGCAACCTAAGGCTTGTGGTCTCCATTGCAAAACGTTACACATTACGTTCCAGGCGCACCGAAATGTTTGACATCGTGCAAGAAGGAAACATTGGACTTGCTCACGGCATTAAAAAGTTTGATCCAGAGCGTGGTTACGCCTTGTCCACATATGTCTATTGGTGGATCAGGCAGTCGATTAGCCGCTATCTGAGCTACCACGACCGGATGATTCGTATTCCGTCCCATGCCGGGGAAATACTGGCAAAGTTGCGCCAGTGGGCACCCCAGTTTGAGCTGTCGCATGGTAGGCCGCCCACCCTAGAAGAAAGCGCGGAATACTGTGCTACACCGCCTAAGCGGTTGCGCGAGTACCTGGAACGCAGTGAGGACTGCCTTAGCTTGGATAAAGTCGCAACTGGACTGGACTCTGAGCATACTTTGCTTGAACTTATTACTGATGGTGAACACCCCATGGAAAAACTTGACAACCTATTCTGCAGTGACACCGTTGAAAGGTTGTTGATGACCCTAAACCCCGTGGATCGTACCATCGTGGAGCGTGTATTTGCTCTCGGTGGCGGTGAACCGCAGACCTACATAAAGGTCTCAAAAGATTTAGGTATATCTAGAGAACGTGTAAGGCAAAGGTGCCATAGGGCCTTAAGAAAACTTCATGTGCTGGCAAAGCTCGGTACTTGCGGGCCTTTATAGTGAAGTGCTCTAATTGTGGTGCCTCAGGCAGAGGCGCGGTCAAAGTTATTAGTACACGTGTTTCTCATGAAATCGCTATGACACGTGTCAGGAGATGCACCTCTTGTTCCGCAGTGTCTTATTCTGTGGAAATCCCCGTTGAGCAGGGACATGTTCATTGCACAACCCACTACCACACTAGAAAAAGTGTGGTGCAACGTCTGATCTCTGCGCTTTATTCATGAGCAATGTTCAATTGGTCTGGGCAACTCCAGACGCTGAAAAGCTGATCGTGCGCATGGCACGGGTTAGTAATCCCAGTAATGAAGACAACTGGGAAACCGGACCAGGGCTTCTTAAATACCTTGTAAAGCACAAGCATTGGTCACCATTTGAAATGGCCAATATGTGCGTTCAGATCAATACTGAAAGGGACATCGCCGCACAGATACTGCGGCACCGGTCCTTTTCGTTCCAGGAATATTCCACCCGCTACAGCAAGACCGCACCAGCTGAGATACCCTACTTCAGACGCCAAGACACTAAAAATCGGCAGAACAGTATCAGTGACATACACCCACAACATCAAGAAGATTACCAGGCAGGTGCTGGTCGCATCATTGCTGATGCCTTTTTGTTTTATGACACCCTACTGGAACGGGGCGTTGCCAAGGAGACGGCTAGACGTATCCTGCCACTCTGTACTCCTACCACCCTTTACATGCAGGGGACACTAAGGTCTTGGGTGCATTACATCCTGTTGCGGGCTGATAACGATACACAGCTGGAGCACCGGCAGATCGCGTTCCAGTGTGCAACGGTGTTTAAAAAGTGCTTTCCAACCGTGGCTGAGGCCGTTTTTCCTACACTGCACCTATGAAAGTTACCTTCTTGAACTGGTTCGAGCGCATGGCTCTTCACGTACTGGTGCGTAGTCCGCGCATTGGTATGCTTGCCGTTAAAGAAATGGATGGTCCGTTGCTTTTTATCGCCAATAACCCTCTTGATGGAATGCCCATAGGCGATAGTAATCCAGTGGTAAACCAGTTAGAACACATATACCGCAATTCGTCTACCAGACCCGAATATGGTCAAGATTCGGGCGTTACATGAACAGTGGTTTATTGTTCTGTCCATTCGGAAATGCGGGCTTCGCGGGCCTCGTTCCAGTAGTCACGTTCCCTGTACCATTCCTGCCAGTCGTGGCCTGACTTGTGGCTATTGCAGGAGAAACAGCAGCCTACTAAATTGCTTTGTTCTGTTATACCGCCTTTCCATTTTGGGACTACATGGTCCAGCGTTGCGTTCTTGCCCAGCGGTTCAGCGCAGTAGGCGCAGCAATAGTTCCATTGCTGCAAAATATGCTCCCGAAAGCGCACCTTGGCTTTTTTACGGGATACCAGCTCAGTCCCGTCAATCTGGTGGTCCACTACCACCGCTCAATAGACTGCAACAACCTATTTGACTTGCAGCTATTTGTATGGTAACGCCGGGAAAATTACGGTGTTGACCAAACGCGGCCTTCTTCTATGCGACGGCGGCGTAATCCTACCTCAAAATGCGATCCAGGGTTTCGATAAAGTAATAAAGCATCGGGTACTTGACTCCATTCGCGGTTTTCTAATACGCGGCTAATTGTTCTAAACCCTGGTAAACCGTAGAAGTACGCCCCAACGTTAAAGGCAAAGCTGATTAAGGCCGATTTTTGGTTTGAACTCATGCTTTTCCAAAACGGTATGTCCGCCTCAAGAATGTCTGCGGTGTGTTGTATTTCTAAGTTCAACATTTCTTCTGCCCTTTGTTGGCTAATTTTTTCGCCCAGTCTTACATATTGACCTTCGGGATACCGGGTGTTTCCATAACCAATCGTCGGTATTCCGGCAGGGCACAAATATGAAGTTAAATGACAACCTTCAAATTTTTTAATAAGCTCTACTGCGGCGCCGTAGCTTTTGTCGTTTACAGCTGCAATCCATGTCCCGTACCAGGGCTGGTCACGGTTAAGAATCTTTGGCTGTACTTTTAAAATTGCGGCTTCAAGCTCCACCAACGCAGCACTCTGATGCGGCAGTTTCCGGTAGTAACGGAATAGGTCATTCAGGTGGACCGGGGTGTTTGGGCTCATGCCATGGTGCGCGAAGGTGCAGGTCGTCAAGGCGCTGTGGAGGTGGTACTGCAGCAGGTTGCGTTGCGTGCCAGTCCTCTTCAGCTTGGTCTAGTTTTTTGGGCAGCTTTGCGTAAAATTTACGGCGCTGGATAGCCTTGTTGACCTCGCTCCATAGCGAGCGGGTGCTAAACAAAACGATCCAGCGGCCGTCGGGTGGCATTAACCCTTTTTTACGGGCTTAAGGCTACGTATTGCAGTAAATAAAATTTGGATGATGCTGTTGTCTTTTAGCTTGCTCATTCCAATCAACTCAGATGCAGCAGCAATGACGACCCAAAAAGCAGGGTGACCAAGGATTTCCTCGAAGTTCATGGGGTTTGGAGCTTTTTCTCATACTAGCCCTGTGGGCTCTTGTATTCCAGAACGGTAATTCGGTTACCGTAATCGTTTAAGCGTTCGTAAATTTCGCGGCGGTCAGCAGTAGCCTGAGCTTTTTCCGCTTTCATGTCTTGGTGTAAATCCTCAAGTTTGGTGGCAATTGATTCAACCCCTGCACTAAGGCGAATGACCGCTTCCCGACTCTCGCTGGTGCGTCTGGTAAATCCGGAAACGGACATCCCAGCAATGCCAATAAAAGCACCTAAAACTGCTGCGTAGATCTCAATCACAGTTCAGGCGCTTTCTATTTCTTATCTTAAAGGGTCTGGTTTGCCAGATAAAATTGCCACCGCTCGTTTATAAAACATGCAGTCGGTTTTACCAGCGTCCTCTAGTGCCTGTTTTACACGTTTCCAGTTTTCATACGTTCTACTGTCTGTCACTACTTCTACCAAGGTAGGCCTTTACCACATGTCGGCTCCAATTTTTTGTCTAGCCTGGCCTGTAGCTCGGCCTCTATTATGCCCACTTGACCTGGAACCTCAGCATCTAGACCTGTTTTTACCCAGTTGATTACCCGCTCTTCAGTTAATTGGTCAAAGGGGATTAAAACAGCAGGCCGTGCTAAGCCCACGCTTCCGTAAGCACCTACTGGGGGGTACACTCCGTTATCTGCTCTTACTGTGTAATGTGCAGTAAAAACAAAACCGTCGCTTAGATCCCGTTCAAGTTCCTTGATAGCCCAAATAAAAACCGTTGAAGACTCTGACATTTTTGAACTCTTCTTGTTTGCAGTTTACTACCCGGAATTAAATTGCGTCAATCGGCTAGGTTAAACTGCTGCAGTTGTAAGGTTTCCGTTATTGTCTACAGTAATTTCGTACCTAGTCCCGTTTGGTGATGCGAGAATTACACCCCCACCAAGTTCTCCGATCTCTAAGAACGCGCCTGGAGTTGACGTTCCAATTCCCACGTAACCTTGCGATGTAATCCTGACGCGCTCAATGCTTGCAGAAGAATTGCTAGGCGTGGTCTTAAAAACCAGCCTTCCAGGCATGTCGTTTGTGTTTGACGTGCCATCAACTTGGCCGACTATTGAAGCGGCGGGAATAAAGTTTGTGCCGTCATCTCCTGCAAATTGCAGTACGCCTAAATCGTCCCCGCTTTGGACTAAGCCACGTATACCTAAATTTGCGCTACGGCTTTTTTGAATATTGCAGATTGGCGACCCTGTGTTTGCGCTCCAGCGTGTTGTCTGCCACGAACTGGAACTGGCCCCATTTCCATGGAGTTGCACTTTCGCGTTAATGCTCTCTGCTCCTGTGTAAGCAACTGTGCTGCCGAATAAAAGTTTATCGTTAGCGTTTAAAGGGCTTACGTTCGTGCCTGTCCTGTTCCAGTAGCCGATATTTCCTGTACCAGTACCATCAAATGCACCGGAAATTGAGTTATCTACAAAATCTTTTGTTACAAGCGTTGTTGCTGCATCCCCTGATGTGGTAGAAACTGACGTAGCTTTATTAGTTAGAACTAAGTTTGCTCCGTTAATTGTGCCTGTTGTGGTGATTGAATCTCCTGCATTGACAGGTGACACTGTTGTGCCTGTTCTGTCCCAATAGCCCATAACCCCGGTCTTACTGCTTCCGCTGCCCGCAACTTGGACTACTGCGCCCAAGTTGTTTTCGATGTATAAAGCCGGACTGGAAGAGTGGTAATTAACCGCAATCTGACCGGGTTGGAGTGTGCCAGCTGTTGGCGCTTGGTTCTGTACCAAGGAACGGATGTTCTTTACTGAAACTGGCATCGGATAAACCTCCCGGTCAGAAAAACTGGCGCATTAACGCGCTGTGTGTATTTTAGTACGTACCAGCGTCGATGCTTGTTACGGCTTCCCACTGCGAGTTTAGTCCGTTTAACTTCAACAATGAATCGGCAGCTGGATTTGTGATTGTCACGTCCAATAGATCGTTTAACACTGTGATGCCGCTTATTCCAGCAGAAGATGCTCTAACGCGAGTCCATCCCGCTGCTAAGCCGTTACAAAGAATAAGGTCACCGTTTTCAAAAGACACTCCTGGGGCTCCCGGAATGTTGCTGCCTGGGCCTCCGCCTGAGGTGTTCACAATAAAGTAGATACCGGCCAGCTCGTCTGTTGCGGCGCTTAGGCTGTCACCAATTGAGTACCCGGCGCTAATCCCTAGAGGCGTTACACCGACAATAAGCCCAGTACCTGCGTCAATTGTTCCCGCATACCTTAAATTTTGCTGAGCTAGTCTTCCAAAGCTGACTGGATACCAAGAGTTACCGTTCCACATGTGGAGCGAAGATGTGGATTCTTGAAGCCACAGCATTCCAATGTGGCTTTCTGTCGTGGCAATGGAAGGTACTACCTCCTGCACGTAGGCGATGGAGTAATCGGATAGTTTTTCACTACTTACGGTTCTGTCTGTGATAAAAGAGGCGCCGAATGTGCCAGATATAATTTTTGATGTGCTTAGGTTTGGTATGTCGCTTTCCTGTAAAGGTAAAGAACCTGTTACGTGGCCATTCTCATCAAACTCAACCTTAATTCCACTTCCTGCACCAATTGTGTTTACGTGTGAAATCTCACCTAGAGAATCCACAGACAAGCTCGTAGTATCTGGTCTAACTACACCAACAGCAGATTCTGTTGCTACAGGTAAATCTGTTGGTGTAATTACACTGCCGCCTGTTACTAAACCTTTACTGTCATAATTTACAAGCTGCTTGGTTCCAGTGTTTGCGACAACAGTGTTGTCAATAGAAATTACTTCCCCGTTTAAAGCCAGACCGTTTCCGTTTACAGCAACCGCTCCACGGGCAGCGCTTGCCAGCGGTAGGTCATTGGATACAATTGTTCTTGCGCTTACAGACCCGGCTGAACCTGTAGGACCGGCAAGAAATTGAGCCGCTGCAGTTGTGTCGTCAATTGAAGCTGAAACAGCTGCAGTGTGGTTTGATATGACTACTTCTGTGTTTACAAGACCTGAGTTACTTCCTGTAACATTTAGTATTCCGCTTGTTTGGCTCCACACCGTGCCATCCCAGATGTAACTCTTTATTTCTGATGCTGAGGTGTCAATTGCAATCTGACCAATAAAGTCGCCTGTTGCGGGTAGCGCGGTCACCACCACAGCGGAACTGGAGTCAGCAAGTTTTGCTGCTGTGACAGATGAGTCAGCTAACTCAGTAGTGCCGATAGAACCGGCAGCCGTGGTGAAATTAACTTTTGCGCCCGGTATAGAACCGTCTGCAAGTAAAGTGATCCCGTCCAGGACCAGATTTGAAGCGGTGATCTTTTTGGTTTCTGAGGCACTCAGGTCTGCAATGGGCAGTACATCCGCTGCCTGTAACTCTGAACTGCCTAATGCAGGTAGGTCAGAAATACGAAGATCAGCCATTAACTCAGTGCGCAGTACCTTATTACGATTCTAATAGCGCTGAAAAATTCATGGCGCCTCTGGGTCGCCCAGAATTTGGGTGCTGTCTTCGGCCAAAAGCTTACTGGAGTCTTCAAGCAACAACGAACCAAAGTCTTGGGAGACTTTTAAAGATATTGGGCCGCTTGTCACAAAATTTATTTCAGTTTCTATAATTTCGTCTCTCGTTCCAGCTTGAATAGCAACGTTTGTTACCACGCAACGCATCTGGTAAAATATTTTATGCCCTCTTTTGTCGTCAAAAATAACAAAACGCCCGCGAAAAACACTGCCTTGCTTTAGTCTAAGAAGAAGCTTGGCCATGTAGTTAGGCACTTCGTCTTTACCACCTACCTTATCGTCGCCTAACGTATTTTTGTACTCCCAAAAGCAAGAAAGACTGCCTTGGCCACTAATTAGTCCATTTGAATAATTTTCTCTAAAAGATTTACCTAAGGCAGTTACATCTACTGAATCTCTACTTGTTGTAATTTCGTACTTGTAAACTTGAGAAATAAAATTAAACCCGGGGTCTCTTGTTCTGGCCCGTATATTTTGATTACCTGTGTCCCTTTCCAGGGGTAAAGCGTCGTTTATGTCGCCGTTTACTGCTTGTTCAAACGTGTCAAAAAGACGAATACCGCCCGCGTCGTCCACATTAACGTACACTAAAGCGTCGGGAAAACTGTGGTTTTGAATTAATACAAGGTTACTAAGATCTTGCGTTCCAAGTTCTATTCTATCCCCTGTTATAAAAACTGATGAGGAAAAATTAAAACTAAATCTTCGCTCCGACACGTTTACGTCATTAGGAGTCAATACGCCCCTCACGTACTCATCGGTTTCAGCTATTCTTGTTAGCTGTACATAGCCTTCTCTGCCTAAATAAATGCTCATATCAGTACGTTTGTAGGTGTCCCATCAAACTCAAAGGTGATGTCACAAGACAGAACCTCCCCTACGGCCATTGTCAAAGTTGCGCCAGTAACCCAAACATCGCCAATAATTTTTCTGTCCAAGGCGCCTGTAATTACATCAAGTTCTAAGCGTACTTTTTCTGCCTCTGCACCTTGAGCATCAGATCCCCCCGCTTTAATTATTTTGTTTAGTAGTCTGCTTGCGCTATTCGTAGATGTGTTGGTTGGGTCAGTATCGTAGTAAAACAATGAGCACGAACCAGACGAAGACCTGATGCCCGGAACTGCTGTACGATCACGGTCTGAAAGCGTGGTTGTTTCCAGCACTTGCAAACTAGACGTAAAGGACCAGTTAATTACTTTTGCTGCATTTTCGCCTTCAATAAGTAGTCTTCCATCAGTGCCTGTGTAGAAAGCCATTAGATCACACCTCTTAGCTGCAACGAAATACTAGAAACACCGGGCCTGTTGTTAGTTAAAGTCGGAGCAGCCTCATACCGCCATCTTAGCTCTGAACTGTTAGGTATGTAACTTGTACTTGACCAGCCCCCTGTTGTGCCTGCAGGCAATGTAAAACTTTTAAACGTTCCAAGCACTTCTGTGTAGTGTGCTAAAAATAGATTTGCTTGGTCGTCGCTGAGGTTTTGATAAGTAAGGTTTAAAGTAGCCCCGTACTTTTTATCGCCGTAACGGATGCGGGTTTCTTGGCCTGAAATAGCCGTGTACTTTTTGTTGGCAAAGTCCCCCTGGGCAAAAGAGCGTGCTGATGGAACCAAACTAGGAAATGCCATCACTCTATTACCACAAAGGAGTCTGGGTTAACCTCTTCAACCAAGCTAGCGACGCGGCTTACCCCATCAGTGTTAGTTGGAACAACTACCGCAGTCACGCTGACAATGCCGTCTTCACTTAATGTTAGCTCCTGCACTTGGTAGATGTCTTCATTAGGTGTCAGGCTAGGGAAGCTGATCAACGCTCCAGCTAAAGATGGATCTGTTACCGAGTTGTCAAGTGTTGTTACACCACGAGTCTGTATCTCGTTTGAACCCGGCAAAAGTACAGTTGCTTCGTATGTACCGTTTGGTACGGGATCCACAGACCTTATGGATAGGTCAGGGTTTATCACAACGTTTAAGCCCGCACTAAAGTCCACCTCCTCTACCAGTACCTGTATGTAGCTTCCAGGCTGGATTAGTAAAACGTCTGGAGTCGTTTCAAACGATATTGTTTTGCTTACCAGTCGGGAGGAGGCCAGTATGAAGCGGGCAGTTTTAAGTGCTTGGTCCCTGTTGTCGCAGAATTGCGTAAGATCCAGGTCTTCTATAATGTTTGGCTCGCCTGCACCACCAATACTCTCGTAGATAATTGCGGTTCTTTCTTCGGGCAGTTCATAGGGTTTTAAATCGCGCCAGCGGACAGATATGCCCTTTGCTATTCTTTCGTTACCGTCAATAAAAGAAACCTGCAAGGAATTTTCTAAAATATTACCTGCAGAAAAAATTTGGCTAGGAACTAACCTGTTTAAACTTATGCTTCCGTCTTGTTCAACAGGCAGAGCAGGCATCAAACCAAACACTCCGTTCTTAATTGTGAAATTACATAAACATTTACCAGCATTTTCCACCGCAAAGGATCTTAGGTTTGTTTCGGCCTCTATAACCCCCGTCCAAAATATACGGTTCTTTACTAGGTACTTTGCAGTCTCCGCAAAACTATCCTTGTCAACAAGCTCGGAAGAAACGCTCGTACCAACACCCTGTTTTTCGTTTGTGAGTAGGTAATAAAGCAGGTCTGAAAATATATTGCTTGGGCCAAATGTATTGCTTATACTCGGCTCTAGCCTTTCTACACTAACGCCTTTATCTAACCATATTCGGGGCTGCTCAACACTGGAAAGATTGTTTCCAGCTTTCACACACAAACCTAGCATCGAAAGGTCTTCGTATTGAGGAACGTTGTCCTCACGTACACTTTCGTTTACATAGACAATTTCATGCTCCGGGGAGTTCGCATTTGACTTTGTAATTTCTATGTAGTGGCTGCAGTCAGAAACTTGGCTATATTCTTCAAAAAGTCTTTCTTCAAAGCCAATACTAGTAGAGGGTTGGGTTACATCAATTGTGCTGGTAACTATTTCCCCAGCGGCAACTCGAAAAGCGACGGTAACTTGACTTTGTACGTTTCTGTAGCGGTTAGATGAGCTTATGGTTTTTGGGACATTAAAACCTTCACCTACTCCGGTCCACAGTCCCCCTGTGTTCGGTCCTTGTATTACTCGAAGTGCAGGTATTACAGCGTTGGACCAGTTTAGACTGGTTCCATAAAGTTGAGCGTGCAAAGGTCCGGTTTGGTTTCCAGCTACGGCGGTAACTTCAAATTCTATAAATCCTGGGGGACTATTAGTCCTGTTTTTCGTAAACCTGACTATTCCTCTGCCTACATCACCGACAAAGCTAGGGTTTCTACCGATCACTTCAGTAAGCCAAGCATTTATTGGGAAATCGCCTCCTGTAACATCTACAAAGCTTATTCTTGTCGGTACAAATGCAGGTTCACTTTCCTCTACACCCCCAGTTTCGGTGTCAGCCCCAGCCGCTGTGGTTAATTCACTGTTTAATAAAATTGCCTCTCTTTTTACCCTGTCACCGGTAAATGTGACCCTCACTGTTCCGTAAGTGGTCTGAAAGTCTTCGCCAATAACCTCACCGCTTTGGGCGTTAAGTCTAAAATATGTTGCATTTTCTGTTCCATTTTGAACTACGTCTGAGCCTGTTCTAGGTGTAAACCTAAACTCGTATCTTTTATTTGGGCCTTGTGAACCATTTGGCCGCAATCTAATGTAGTTAAATAAAGGTTGGGGCGTGTTACCGCTGACGCAAAAAACTTGTGGTATCCTTGACCACGGCTTGGAACTTACACCTTCGTCACCGTCAATTGGCTCGTATTCGGGTATCTCTCGTATCCAAATACTAAAGCAAGACGTTCTTTGAAAATACCGGGATAAAGCGGGCGTACTTAATTGAATATCGTCTTTGTCTCTTTTCCAGGTTTCTTTTGGTGTTAGCAAGCCGTTGAAATTACACAGTCCATTAGCTTGGTTAAATACGATACTTTTGATCCCCACCTCAATTGTGTCTGCAGCCCTGATCATCCGCACAGACGCAACATCGTATTTACAAATGTTCCAGAAAGCTGCGCCGCAGTGTTTGCTAGTGTTAAACCCGTCTTCACTTACATTTGATGGCCTTGGACCGCGTAGAAACTCAGGCCATGGGCCTTCGTAACCAGCGAGCAAATCTTGTGTTGCCCTCGTTCCAGCAAAGCCTATATTTTTTGCACCTAACGTGTTGTTGCACTCCAGTTTTACGTCTATGGTTCTACCTTGATTCCATATACCTGTCGTTCTTGATACAACAATAAAGCCTACGTTACCGATAATCCACCGGGAACCTAATACCATTGCTTCATCTGCCTGTATCCGTAAATCGTCAACAGCAGATTTTACATCTGTATAACTTATTCCGTAGTCTTGGGGGTCTCCATTAATTATGGTGTTTCCTTCAATATCCCTAGTGTCATAACTTGGGTCGCTTGTGTCTAGATCAAGTGGGTCAGTGCTACTAAGCCTGAATGTAACTATGTCACCTAGTTCAATGTCAGCAGTTGGTACTTTGTTTGAAAATACCTGTTCAGCGCCTCCTCTTTGTATTGAGATTAAGCCCATCTGCGTTCCATAGCCTCTGCCTACCCCTGGCTGACCAGCAGCGTCATTAAAGCCGTCGCTTGCAAGTTGAGCCGCATTTATACCGCTGATTTTTACTCGTTTTGCCCTAGCTCTTCGTATTGCATCATTTCTGTCACCGGTCGATGAGCCCTCACCCGTGGAGAAAGGAATGCTAACTACTTCCCAATTTAAGCGGTGTGCTGTGCCGTTCCTTATTGGGTTGTAGTGGCCAAACCGCGCCTTGCTATTTGGGTTGTACACCTGGCAAAAAGCGTTGTCAAATTCTATTTCACCCGGAGCAGTAAAGATTTCGTCTCTGGTGTCTGGGTCGGCTGAACCGGGTACACCTCTTTTACCGTATAAAAAATCTCCGCCCTTAATCCTATTTGGTCCTTGCTTAGAACTCCAATAATAGGCGAAGTCAAAATTACCCAGGCTGCTTAGTGATGTCGTACCAAGCCATGTGCTCCTTAATGTGGGCACGCCTTCTAAATACTCCCCAAAGGTGTAAAGAAGTTTGATGCGTTGGAAGGTGCCTTCTGAAAAAGCCCTTGACCATACCAACGTTCCAGGTAATACGATTCCTCCTGTCGTTACTGTTTCGTCAACTCCTTCCCCAATTGCTGTGCCTATTTTCCCGAAAGGAATTGGAACAGGTGCTCCATATTGCACGAGAGCAGAAAAACCGCTAAAGCTGCTCGTTTGGTTAAAGCGGCTTGGGCCGATCTGGTCTGGCAGTTGCTGCTGGCGAATTTGCCTTCGCTTTTCTTGGTCTGGTATGCTTGGCTTCGGGGCAAGTAGCACAGAAGCTGCTGTAAGCGCAACGCCAATAACAAGATTAATTACAATTGCTGTAAGCGATACAGCCTCATTGACAATATCTGGTACGTTTTCGTACGCTGCAGCCCTTACGCGGGGCTGCATATTGTTGTATTTTATTAATTTTTTATATTCTTCTTTAGTGCAACCTAGAAAATCTACAAGCTCTCTTTCATACGGAAGCAGCGGCGGATCGAAAGGTAGCTTATTGGCTTCCAGTCCACCCTCATTATCGTTCGATTGATGTAAAGGATTCCCGCTTTCCATACAACGCCAAAAGCCAGTGGATTGCTGGCGAGTAATACTATGTCGCCATCATAGACCGGCTTTTCTACCCAATAGCCGTAGGTAGAGATCTGACTAAATATTTCACGTGTAGACATTGTATACCAGACATCCTGTACACCTGGGTTTTCAATGCCCATGGCGTCTAAGGCTTGAAAAACTAAAGAGATGCAGTCCACCTTGTCGCCGTTTTCTCCATAGCTGTACTCCTTCCCAATTAGTTGGCTACACATTGATTGAAGAGGTGATAGGAATCTTGCCAACTAGCTGTCTGTTCAGTACCCGACCGGGAATATTACCACTCACAGCGTTGATCACACTGTTAAGCTGCAGCTCTAATGTTGCTTCGTTCCAGCCCCCATTCCCTACTTGACCTGCGTATGAGTAGAGCTGGCTTTTTATCGTGAAATCGTCGTTTAAAAGCACAATGTTTGCTCTCGCTGTCCACCGTAAAAGAATCGCGTCCTGTGCCCAGCTACGTGTAACGATGTTTGAAGGAAAAACTAGGCCCGCTTCAACATTATCACCTTGCAAACTTGTCACTGCGCCTGAAAACGAAAACGGAGCAAATGTAAAAGTCTCACCATTAAAATTTACGCTATTGGATACACGGTAATTCTGCATCCGCATCACTGGCTGGCCATCTTGGCTAAGGGTTACCAATACTCCAATGTTTAGTTCCATTAGATTCCGATCTTACTGCGGGCTGTAGGAGACATCATAAGCTTTCGCAAAGTAAGTGTTTGACCTTGTTTTGCACCCTCTTGGGCGGCACGGGCAAGACCTGCCTTGAAGTCTTCTTGCTTAACATAACCTTCACCCTCAAACTGCAGGGTCGGGCCGGTGGAAATATTTATGACTGGGTTTAAAGTTTCATTCCTTCCTGCGACTGTTCCAGTGCTGTCACCTGCTTCGCTTAAAAGGTTATTGCCTGGGCTGTATTTTGCTAAGGCAGCTCTACTGTCCTCATTACTAAGCACCGTACCTGAAGTTTGTGGAATTAAAAGTTCCGGACCGCGCTCGCCCACGATGTAGGGCCTGTTTGCGCTGACTGGGCCGCCGTCTGCTCTAAACGCACCAGCAAAGGGCGTTCCACCGCCGAAGTCTCCAAGTGTGTTGCCCGTAATACTTGGAGCGGATGTATCGAAGTTCAGCCCGCCGCCACCGCTGCCACTTAAACCTGCAAAAGCCTTGGCCAAACCAATCGCGATATACTGAGCGATCAAGGTTGCTGCAGTCTGAATTAACTGGTCCGCAATCGTATTCAAGAAATCGGCAAAGGCTTCTTCGGCGCTCTTCGTTCCAGCGACTACTTCCTGCAGGCCGCCAACAAGTGAGTTGACTGCGGGTGAAACCGCCTCAAAAGCTTTGTTAAATTGAAGTTGCGCTTGTTCGGCCTGAGCTATTTGCGGAAGTAACTCTTTGTAAATGTTGGACTCTTTATTTAAAAATTCTATTCTACTTTGTGCGGCAGATATAATTTCTTGGTTAGGTGACGGCGTTTGGCTTATAAGTAAATTCTGCTCTTCTATTTCGTTATTTATAGCGGCAAGGGTATTAGCGTAACGATCAGACTGCTCTCTTCTTAAAGCGTCATCCGGACTTTCTAAAATACTAAGCCCTGCTAATTCCTGCTCTAACCCTGTTCGCGTTCCTTCTAAGGCTCTTTGGTTTTGCAATTTAATTAGCTCTTTTTCGTTTTGTATCTGTTTCAGTTGCTGTTCTATTTCTATTTTTCTTGTGAAAGCTTGGGCTTCCAATAGTTCAATGCGCTCTTTCTGTAGAGTTATGTCTTCTCCAGATTTTTGAACTATTTCTACACGGTTTTGAAGTATGCTTTGGATAGACGCAAGCTCTGTACTTAAGCTGGCTTTACTGCCTTTTTGAATTTGAATCTGTTTTAAAGATTCAAAAGTTTTCTGTAAATTTATATTAAGCAACCCTGATTCTAGTCTTAATCTTTCTTTAGCAGCCCTTTCTATTTCTTTCTGTCGTCTAGCTTCTTCGCGTTCGGCCTTTCTTCTTGCTGTTTCTGCATCCCTAGCGGCTTGTTCTTCTTTTCTCTTTCTAGCTGCTTCTATTCTGTTGATTCTACTTACAAAATCTAGTTGCCCTTCCAAGAGAGCTAAATTTACTTTTAGGGGATCACCTTGAGCCTCTAATATCTTAAGCCTTACTTTTTCTGCTGCTACATTTTCCAAAGCAGCAACAACTTGTGCGTTAAGTAAGTCTCCGCCGTTTTCTGCAATAGTAATCTCTTGTTTTTTTATCTCTATAGAGCTTGAAGTTTTTCTGTTTATAGTTTGTTGTAGCTCTAATTGAGCGGCTTTGATTACGTTTATGTTTTCCTCTTCCTCCGCAATTCTTTGCAAAACAGCAATCTGCTCGTTAAGTTCACGTACTTTCGCAGTGCTGCCGCCAAATATTATTCCTTTATCAAAACTATCTCTTTCCTCTTGAAGTTTTTTTATTTCAGGTGTAGATGCTTCTTTTTGCGTCAAACGAACAAAATTGATTCTATTTGCTGTTGCATCTAAAACGCCTAGTTTATTTATAAAATTGGCAATGCTTGCTGAAACAGCTGTGAATGCTTTTGTAAGTTCGTTGCCTAAATTAGAAGTATCGTTGCCAAATTCTTTAAGTGCGTTTACGCCTTCGTCGCCTACAATTACAGCTAATCGCTGTGTAGCAACTTCCAGTGCTTTTTCCTTACCTATTACTTGGGCAATTTCGTTGACTAGCGCACCAAAACCGTTTTCTGCGTCACCTGTTGCTTCTAAGACAGCGGCAAAATTCCCATCTAAACCGTTTAAGGCTTTACCTAAATCTTCGGCGTTTTTAATTATCCCGTCAACCGCTGCTCCGACAGCAGTGCCTACTAGTGACAACCCGAAGCCAAATTGACCTCCTGCAAGCCCGCCTAACGCGCCACCAGCCGCGCCGCCTAATGAAGCCCCGGCGCCTTGGCCGAAAAGTAGCGGAAACGCACCACCGATGATTGCGTTGCTCCCCGCGTCCCTTAACCTTCTATTTCTGGCTGTTCGAGCCCTAGCGGCGGGGCTACCTGGGATGTTTACCGCCCCACCAACTGGGCTGCTCTGGCCTGTAAGCGTTAAAGCTTGGCTCCTTGCTTTGCGTGTATCGCCTGAAGCCTTTAAACGCCTGTCAAAATCATCTAAACCTTCTTTGTTGTTTCGCTTAATGCGTTGGAGCAACTCATCTTGCTTTTCGCCTTCTATTTTTGCGGCCTCTAAAACAGCGTCTATTTTTTCATTGCGTAACTTTCTGATGAAACTTCTTTCAATGTTAAACAGTTCGTCTTGGTATTTTTTTAGTGCCGCGAATTCTTCTTGGTTGGCTTTGCTTTTTAGTGCAGCTTCCTTTGCAATATCTTCTGCGCGTCTGGTGCGGTTTTGTTTTTCAAAACGCTTGTCTGCAAGTTCCTCTGCGCGGCGCGTAGATTTTTTGCCCGTAATGCTTGAACTGATTGTTTCACCGCGTGCTTCTGCGGCTAAAGCTTTTACTTCGTTAGCGCCACGAACCAGTGCTTCCTGAGCGTCTACCTGCTTGGCTTTTTCTTGTGCGGTTTTCCTATTTAAAGCAAGCAACGCCTCCTGAAGTTTTATGTCATCTTCTTGTACGGCCCTGAGCCTTGCAACACGGCCCCCTACTGCGGAGCTTTGGCCCACTAAAGATTGATCTGTCCCAAAGGTAGAAGCTGCGCCCGGAAATATAGGACTTAGGTACTGGGTGGTACGTGCTGATCTAGCTGGTAGGGGAGAAAATAAAGCTGTGCTAGAAGCTGCACCTGGGCCTATAGGGCCTGGGAACTGAGTCCTTTCCCTTATCCCCGCAGAAGCTAGCCTAGCTTTTCTCTCATTTTCTGCTACCTCAGCAAGCAACTGGGCACGTTCTCGTAAACCCGCGTTTAAATTTCGGGTTGCTGTAAGGTAATCAACTGCTGCTACTGTTGCTTCTTCAGTTCCTAAAGCAACGTCATTAAATGATTGAGCAGCTTTGCCTAACTGCCGGTTTAAGTTTGATACAGACCTTGAAATACCCTCAGCATTATCACTAAAATTCTTTAAAAACTTGTTTAACTGATCTACAGCCAGAGCAGTCGAATCTAATTTTCCCTGAAAGCTGGAGAGCTGACTGGCGCCTTTTACTGCTATCTCAATTTCAGCTCTGTATGCCACGATCCACAGCTGGTACGTCGTTTTCTATTCTAGGCCCAGAATAGGTTACCTTCGGCGGCGAGCTTTTTCCATTTCCTTCTCTTGGTCCTCGTTCAATATTTGGAAATAGGCGCTCCAGCCACTTAGCTCTTCGGCTGTCATTGTGGTGCGGACTTCGGTCAAGCTCATGCCAAGCTCCTTGGCCACGCCAAACTGCAGCATGAGCCAGTTGTCTTTACGAAGTTCCGCGCTTAGGAGTTTGGGTCCATTGGCTCTTCATCGTCTTGAAGAACAGCAAGCATCAAAGATTGCAGGTCCCTGTCCTTCACCTCGTTCTTTAAAACGTCGATTTCACCAGCTGAAAACAAACGCTTACCGTTTTCATCTTGGGCCTTAGACAGCAGTAGTTGCAGTGCGAACGCGCCAGCGTCGTCGGACTTTGCTTGCTTTTGGGCGCGTTCTCGTTCCGCCATTGTCATAGGCGTTACCCACATCTCAAATACTGAGCCATCGGAAATCTCGACTTCGCGTTTTACTGGCTGCAGGTTTGCCGCTTTACGCAGGCGGTCGATTGGGCGAAGTGTCCCAGCCATAAATACTACATTGACTTAAAGTCAATCTAGCGTAGCGCAATAAAAAACCCCGGTTTTTGCCGGGGTTTTCTTACTTAATAAGTTTTAAGTTATGCGGTTGCGCTGAGGTCAAACACTGGCGTGCTGGATGGCCTGAAGTTTACAGCCACTGATTGGGCATCATCAGGGTTGACATTCATGCTTGCAGAAGTAAGCACTGCGTCAAACTCGATCGAGCTACTAAGGGTGTTACTTACAGTGCCACCGCTGAACACCTCGTTGGTGTAAAGCTTAAAACCTGCACCTGTTTGATTGCGCTGGAGAACGTCATCTATAATGCGATTGCCCAAAGAAGCGTCGTTATCGGTCATGTAGATTGTTGCGCTTCCCGTGCCATCGCCGAAGCCGGAGATGTAAGTGCGGAAAGGCACGTACTGGCCAGGGGTTTGGCCGATGCTTGTAACGTCAAGCTCTGCCCTAGTAATCTCGAAATTCCAGTCCCTTACTTGACCGATGACCGTATAGGAGTCATAAGCAACCTGGAAGGCATTTGGAGATACAGCTGTGCCGTCATCTGACAGCGTTACGGCAGAACCGCCATCGGTTGCGGAAACCTGAAGTGCTCCAGTTGCAGCGTCGTAGCTACTGACGTAAAAGGTTGTGGCGGCTGAAAGACCACTTGGAAGTGTTCCACTGCCAGCCAAGTGCGTTGTAGTATTTACAACGCTGAATTGCACTGGGTCACCTACCTTGAAGTTCAGATAGGTTTTTACGGTGATCGTGTCAGTACCTACATTTACGTCTGTTTCGGCAAACGTATCTGTAGTACCGGCAGGTTTGTAGTAGAGGGCACCTGAAGTGCCGGACAGAACGGTGGTGGCCATTGGTACGCCAAAAATTAAAGGTCTCTGCGGGCACTGCCCGGCTTATTACAGGTTAGCGCCTATTTAAGTCAGTACAGTTGCTACATAGCCGGTGTCAATGCGGCCCATAAAATGTGGTGATTCTTCAGTAGCTGAAAAAATTGGGCCGTTTATTTCACCCAATTTTACGAATACACCTGTAGTAGCTTTGGCCGTGTCGTTAATAGTCTCTAATACGTTCACAGCAGTTGTTACCAATTCTTGATTGCGGGCCGGACCACGCCCCTTTTCTGTAAACAAACGGATCACTAACGCTCCACGGGCATTATCTAAGCTAGAGGTGAGTGTTGGTTCGTTGGTTAAACCGAACGTGATGTTGATGCGGACATACTCGGTGGTTGTGTTTGGTGGAACTGCAGTGATGTTGTCGAAGTACACCGGCACTGCAGGGGACAGGTTGTTAAACGCCGTCAGTAACGGGTTCTCCATTGATGCCCGGATCGCTTGGTAGTTCATCGCAATTCCTTAAACAAGTCGTCCACTTCAATTCTGACGGCGCGGTCCAGTTTGCCCCCTTCTACGTAGCTAGCGAACCAGTCAAGATCGGCAGTGGCGCTGGACTCACTGTCTGGGTTACCCCCGCCGACATAGCCCCGGTAGGAAGGTTGCTGGCGACCGCCGTCACCTTCACGAAATTTGCTCCGGCCCAGCTGGGTTTGTGGAAAGGGCTCACCCGGAGGTCGGATAAACGCGCTTTCAACTAAATCAGTTGCCTCTGCTGCGTATTCCGCAAAATTTGAAATAGTAAAGACAACTTTGTCCTTTGTAAGCAGGCTTTTTACTACTTGGGGGCCTGTTACAGCGGGCGTAAATATGGACCTTGGTTCGCCAGCTTGACCATCACCCTTAGAACTGCCTACACCGCCTAAGGGGCTTTCAATCTGCCAAGAATTTGAAAATTTACCGCTCCAGCTGGGGCCTTCCTGCTGCAGTTCACGGACTGTGCGTTCTGCAGCAGCTTTTGGACCGTTAAATACCGTAGTCGCAGCTACCCGGTCCAGTTCTTTCAAAAGTTTAAATAGACCGTTCTTAGCCATTATTGTGGCCTCACGATCAGGGTGTGGTACACCGGGTTGTCACCACGATAGGTCAAGATGTTGATGATCTTGGCTTCGCGGGTTTCGCCTGCCTGTGGATACTGCACACGATCCGCTTCTGTTGGGTAATAATCGCCAAGCTCTGCCGTACCAATCAAGATCTTTACGTCCGTGGTTTGGTACAAGCCTTCGTATTCGCGGGGTGTAAGGCGGCTGATGATGCCCTTTACCGTCACAGTGACGTCCGCTCCAGTCACAGCCCCTGTGGTGGGGTCGTAGGCGCGGGGTGTAGTGGTCTTGATGTACGTGATGTCCTGGCCCCAGTCATTAAAGATTTGGGCTGGAATCGGCGAAAACGTGTCGTCTATTCTTGACATTTCATCCTCTAACAACGCGCACTTGATAACCCCCAGAACCGCCCAAGGTGAAGGCTCCAAGGTAGGACTGCAACCAAGGGTAGACATCAAAAATGTTGTTCACAGATCCAGTTGCCTGGCTATCTGTGTTGTACTTCACCTTTAGTTCACCTAGCTCGACTTCTTCATACAAACCTTCGGTTCCCGTGTTACCCGTGACCGCTTCGGTGTCGTTTGCTAACGCACGCGCCAGCTCGTAGGTGGCGTATTTGATGTCCGCTGGGATGGTGGAACATGTAAGTTCTACCCGGTCAACGTGGTAGTTGTTGCGCGGCCAGCTCAGCGCTTGGCCATTGTCGCAACGGTCACCGTAAAAGTTAAGTACGTCGATCCAGCGGGTTGCGCTGATGATGGCACGGTTCTTTTGGTCGTCAGTTTTGTCGTCCCAAGTTGAAGAACTTGGAACGGTCTCGAAATAGGCGTTTGCTTCCGCCAGCGTCACAAAGCTGTTGGAATTTGCGCCCTTTAATGTGGCATCAATTGTTGCGGCCACAAGACTGCAGGGATACTTTCTTTGATTTTAGCCCAATAAAAAACCCCGCCGAAGCGGGGCAGTATCAGCTTTTGCTGGACGTATCACGCGATTGCGCTGGTGTCCAATGGGCTGTTGACGATCATCTCGACCATTGGGATCAGGTCGATGTCGTAGGTGGCTGACCAGTTGCCAGCGGTGGCCAGAGTGCCGTTGGTGGGGTTGTCACCAGCACTGGTCCACTTGGTGCCCATCACGTGATACGCGGTGTGGTAATCCACAGAAAGCACGTCTTGCTTCGAGAGCACGTTGCGGTCTGCTTCAATACGCAGATCCTGCTGGACGCCTTCCAGAATTGAACCCCCGCGCATCAGGTAGCAACGGAACTCCTTCACGTCGCCTGACGTTCCAGGGATCACAGTGTTGACCTGTGGATCCATGATCACGTTGCAGCCTGCAAACTCGCCGATGCTGCGAGCACCGACGCCGACGCCGCCACCGCCCCAGGTCACTGCGCCAGCAGCGGCCAAGGCGGAGGTGCTAAAGGTCAGAAGACCAATTTGGTACAGGTAGAAACCAACGGATGGGTGGACAATCAAGGTGTCCAGCTCATCGCCACGCTCGCCAAGGGCAGCGCGGGCCTCAGCCACATTGGCTGCGGTCAAGAAATTGGCTTCGGTTTGTCCTGAAGTTGCAGCAACTGCCTTGTCCAAAGAATGGGCAGACAATGCTGTCCCAAACAAACCCGAAAGTTGTGAGAACAGACGGGCGCTGTTCAGCTTGTTGATTGCATCGGCAAGCTGGTTGCGGATGTGGAGCATTGGGTCTTCACCCGCCGCCAACATCGCAATGTCGTCCACTGCATACGCGAAACCGCGATGGCAAATGGAAGCAATCTGGGTGCCGGTGCCGATCTTTTGGGGAGTCAGGTAACCACCGCTGCTTGTGCCCCACGTAGCTGTACCGTCCATGATCTCCTCAGTTGGAGATACAGGATTGAATTCGGGCACCTGAATGCGGGTGCCGCCTTCGCGGGCATCCAGCAATGGATTACGAACAACAGCGCCAGACTTGATGAACAAGCTGCGCTCTTTTACTGCCTCAGACACATAGGTGCTGAGATTATTCCTCTTTACGATGTCCGCGAGTAGGACACCGCCGGAATAATTCTGAAATGGTGCGGCCATCTTAGAAAACCAACGTTAAAGGTGTGTGCGGGGTCCAAGCCACGGACTTGGTGAGACACGCCCCACCGGGGCTACAAAGAAGCTTCACGTTCCAGCACAGCTGCAAGTTCGGGCTCCTCTGCTTTTAGTTGCATTTGTCTCGTTATGTTAATACTACCGGCCTTAAATGGATTGGGCATCCCAGGGGCAATAACAGAATTTGGTGTCGGCTTGGCTCCCATGCCAGCGGCGCTGCTGGGCTTAAAGTGGTGCTCAAAACCTGAACCGGGGTTCTTTAAATTGCCTAAGTAGTTAGTAATATCTTGTTCGACACCCTTATCCAAAATTACAACGTCGCCGTTGTCCTTTTTGTGCAGGTTGTTTTGTACCAGCAAAAGCATTTGCTCGGCGTTGATGGCACCGGCTTGGCTGATTGCGGATAACGCTTTTGTACGCATAGAAGCTTCCTCGTTGGAGACCTTTAGGTCCGCCAACTGACGCTCCAGTGCGCTGATTTGTACGTCCTTTTCTTGGGCGCTTTTATTAGCTTCTTCCCAAAGATCTTTCCATTGGCCTTGGTCTTCCAGCGTTTGTTTGCGCTGGTCGTCCTGCTTTTTGTAGACCTCATCCAGCTTGGATTTGATGCCTTGGAAACGTTCCTCGGCTTCAGTTGCTTGCTGTTTTAAAG
>Ga0196891_1000038_pt1 | contig 29998 bp, 25 predicted proteins | sample VirMetDEL_Nov_24_FD_169096 | JGI IMG/M metagenome (GOLD analysis project Ga0196891, IMG submission 169096) | Aqueous microbial communities from the Delaware River and Bay under freshwater to marine salinity gradient to study organic matter... | ecosystem: Environmental > Aquatic > Marine >... | reverse complement strand
ACCCAGTATTGATACCTAACATGACTGAAGATGGGTTTAAATTGATATTCAATTTTGAAATAGATGAGGGAAAATAAATCAGATCTTTTAAAGTTAAAAGAATTAGCTGAGAAATACGGACTTACAGTGCAGGAAGTTAGGGATATAAAGAATAGTCAATTTGAATTCGTTAGAGTTGCAAATAGGAATCTTAATATACCTGATGACTTAACGCGCGAAGAGTTTAAAGAGCTTAAAACAAACTTTACATTTCCTGCATTAGGAAAACTATATGCTAGTTACTTCCTATACGACAGGATACAAGAAAATAAAAAAAAGAATAAAGATTAGGAATTAAAGAAATTAATTATTATATTTACAAATAAATTAAAAACAAATTTTATGAAAACACTTATTACAGCAATAGACAAAGCAGTTAGAGAGGGAGTCTATACATTAGAGGAAATATCAATCATCTTAAGAGAGCTAGATGCACTAGGAAAAATAGTTGAACAGAATAAGAATGCAGAAACTGCATTAAAAGCAGCTAGTGAAAAAAACGATGCTAAGATATCTAAACCAGTAAAATAATGAATGTTAAGAAGGATGTTAAAATACAAAAACAAGTAGCTGAGTCACAAGCAGTACATAAGGAATTTTTTACTACTCGTGATAAGATTAATAGAGGATCTAAGGGATTAGTCGATAATGCTACTGAAATTTTAGGAGCTGAAGCTGAGGTTAAAGAGTTATTGTATAAAGATTCTCTTAAAGATCATCCTTTGCCAATTGGGATTGAGCCAATGTTCAATACAATGTTTTTAACAGCTAGAAGAAACAAACTAACCAACGAGTCAGGTCTATACTTACCGACAGCATCTTTTGGTGCTGAAGGTAGTACAGATTTGGAACAAGACTTCTCAGTTGCTCAAAAAGTAATGGCAATAGGGCCACAATGTCAGCAAATTGAAAAAGGAATGGAGGTTAAAATTAATATTGAGAACTTCAAGAAAAGAGTTGATGAAGACATGAGGGATAGGGTAAAAGCTAATTACACTTATGATATGCCAATAGTTAATATAAACAATATAGATTACATAAAAGTCTCAGAGAGAGACATAGATTACATAATAAATTCAAACAAGCAAACATGAAAGACAAGGTAAAAGAAGTATTAGATATCTTAAAGGAACTTCCTCAAGATATAGTTGTAAGAAGCGCAATTGTAAAAGGTGAGAAATTTTTTAACTCATTAAATACAATAGTTATTGTTCCTCAGAAGGTAAAAAAAACAGAGGTAAAGGTAGAGAAAAGCCTCTTTGGAAGTAAGAAAAATAAATAACATCACAAAAGATGATGATAGCTCTACTTGACAGTAGGGCTTTTTTTTCATATATTTACATAATATTGCGTGAAGGTGTAAAGGTTGCATAGGGTCTCATAAATTCCATGGGACAGAGGTAATTGAGTTAATTCTTAGTTACCTCAATGTATAAAGAGAGAGAGGAAATGAATGTATTTGAAATTGTAAACAACCAGGTTACATTTGCGCCACAAGCGCTTATGATTAAACCATTTAGAGAGATTTGGGATAACGACAAGTCTAAAGATAAATTTCAGGCAACCTTAGAGCTGTCTTATGTGTATTATATGTCAGATGAAAGATCCAACTATATGTACATACTTGATGAGGATGAGAGACATGATTCGATTTGCTTAGATATAGATCTAGGTGAGAACTGGATAAAGCCATCTTACATTGATGAAGCTATTGCTTATTACAAGAGATTGTCTGAGACAACCAGTACTAAGTTATTAGAAAGCACACGCGGAGTTATTGAAAAGATATCAGGATTTTTAGATGCTATTGATATCAATGAGCGTGATCCTAGAACACAGAAGCCTATTCATGACATAACAAAAATTACTAGTGCTGTTGAGAAGATACCAAAGCTTATTAAGGCTTTGAATGATATAGAAAAAGAAATTATAAAAGAAAAAGAATTAAAAGCTCAGTCTGGAAATAAGATTGTAGGAATGTTTGATACTAATGAGGGAATTTAACGAACTACAAACAGAACTAACTGAAGAGTTATTGATCGGAATGAAGAGGGAAGAAAGAACTGACCTCTTAGCTGATATAGATGCAATTCAGTTTATTCAAAACTTAGCTGATCCAAAGAGACCTAGACTTATTGATCTAGAAAGATGGGAGAACCCTCTCTTGCCATTACAGTCTGATGATCCTAAGATGAAGACTAGAGTTCTTGATCCTAAAGGAAGAATAGCAGTTGAGCTTACTAATCCACATATCCTAGAGGATATGGATTACTTTAGGCCTGCAGCTATATTTTTTGAGAAGCATGGTACTTATACTAAGCTGTTTCCTAATCAGAATCCTAACTCAGAGTATTATAAGTTCTGGGCCGAAGAAGCTAGACGTTGTAGAGAAGGTTATATAAGACATAGTGATGGTGAATGGATACCAGGTAATTATTACTTTCAATTAAACTACGCGCCTTTATTAAGAGCAGAAGTTATTGATGGTACAAAGCAAAGTGACAGGGTGGAAGCATTTCCATATGTGTATGATGCAGATTACTGGTTCTATCATTACGTAGAGATTGCAAGAGCTCATGGTATGCATGGAGCTAACCTTAAAAGAAGGGGTTGTGGATATTCAGTAAAGGCATCTAATATGATGGCTAAGAATTTTATACTTGGTGATACAACTAAAGCAAAGAAAAAAGTTAAATCATTCGCGATAGCAAATGAGAAAGAGTATTTAACAAAGGATGGTATACTTAATAAGTTTATTGGAACTATTGATTTCTGCGCCTCTCATACTCCATTTCCTCGTATACGCTCATTAAAGGATTCCCTAAATGACATGCACTGGAGGATGGGGCGCAAAGATACAAAGACTGGTACTGAAGTAGGAGTCTTAAATGAAGTGATTGGTGTTACACTTAAGAATGATCCACAGAAAGCAAGGGGTAAAAGGGGTGCATTAGTACTCTGGGAAGAAGCAGGTAAATTTGATGACTTCCTTACAGCTTGGGGAATTGCTAGACCATCAGTAGAAGAATCTGGATATGCATTTGGATTTATGATGGCAGGTGGTACCGGTGGTGTTGAAGGTGGAGCATTCGAAGGATTAGAAGAAATCTTCTATAATTCAGTAGGACATAATATATACTCAATGCCTAATGTGTTTGATAGAAATGCATTTGGTAAAGGTGAATGTGCATTCTTCTTCGGAACATATTTAAACTACACGGGTAAGTATGACAAGAATGGAAATAGTGATGTAATAGGCGCTATGATTGAGATCAATAAAGCTAGAGCAATTGTAAAGTATGGCTCAAGTGATCCTAATGCAATTGTACAGAAGAAAGCTGAGGAACCTATTACTCCACAAGAAGCTATTATGCGTACACAGGGTACAGCATTTCCTGTTGCAGATTTAAGAGATTACTTAGAAGATATACTTCCTAGATTACAAGGATTCGTTGATGAGCATTGGGTTGGTAATTTAACCTATGACGAGAAAGGATTAATTAAGTGGGAACTAAGTCAGGATCTTATACCAATTAGAGAGTTTCCATATAAAGTAAAAGGAGCTACATCTGATGGAGCAGTAGAGATATTCTCAATGCCAGAGAAAGATAGAGATGGCAGAGTGTTTGGTAACAGATACATTGCTGGGATTGACCCTATTGATAATGATTATACTATTGGTGGATCTCTTGCTAGTGTATTTGTATTTGATTTATGGACTGATAAGATAGTTGCTGAATATACAGGTAGACCAGTATTAGCTGATACATTTTATGAGCAATGCTTGAGGTTAACTCAATTCTATAATGCTCAGGCTAATTACGAAAACAACCTCAAAGGATTATTTACTTACTTTTCCAATAAGAGTGCTCTGCATTTACTAGCAGACAGCCCAGAGATATTAAGAGATATGGAAATAGTCAAAACAACACTATATGGAAATAGATCTAAAGGTACTAGAACAACTGCTGAAGTCATCAAACTTGGAAAAACATTACAAAGACAATGGATGTTATCCCAGTACGAACTTGAGGTTTTTAATGAAGAAACTGGTGATAATGACCTTATTAGCGTGCCTAATCTACGAAGAATAAGAAGTATAGGATACATTAAAGAGTGTATAGCATGGAATCCTGACATCAATACAGATAGAGTCTCAGCCATGGATATGGTTATGATTCTTAGAGAAGATAGAAAGAGGTATATAGATAAGTTTGAAGATAACAAAATAGAAGACCCAATTAACCATTTTCATGATGATCCATTTTTGGATGATAACTGGAATAAAGCAATGGAAAAAGCAGGTTGGGAAAAGAACAGTACAATATAGCTATAATAATAGCATGATAATTAAAGTAAAATGAACTATTTTTACAAAAATATGAAATATGTCAACAGATAAAAGTTTTCCAAGACAGAAATTGTCCTTTAAGCAAAAGGGGCCAAAATGGAGACAATCCCACCTAGACTGGGCAGACCATAATAGTCACTTAAATAATACTATTATACGTAGAAAATTTAAAAACAAAAAAATAAACCTAGACCTATACAATGGTAAGGTAGATTTACGCGATATGAAGTTAGTTCTTAACCCAGGTGGTTTAGAGCAACACTTTGTTCCAGATGCCATACAGCATTACCCAATCGTAGCACCACGAGTAAATGTACTTGTAGGTGAGGAAAAAAGACGTAAGTTTGATTGGACAGTTCAAATAACTAATCCAGACACTATATCTAAGATTAAAACAGATAAGATGGCTTTAATCCAAGCAAAGATTAAAGAGTTCATTGGATCTGACCTATCTGACGAAGAATTGGATAAAGAACTTCAGGCATATGGTGATTACATAAACTTTGACTACCAGGATCTACGCGAGAAGAGAGCTAATCTTTTAATGCGTAGTTATATTGAGAAGCTTGAAATGAAAATTAAATTTCAACAAGGCTTTAAAGATGCACTTATTATGGGTGAGGAAATTTACATGTTTGACATTGTAAATGGAAAGGTTACATTTGAAAAATTAAATCCACTCAAAGTACATACGTTAAGATCTGGCTATTCTAATATGATAGAAGATGCTGATGTTATTGTAATAGATGACTTCTGGAGCCCCGGAAAGATACAAGATACATTCTATGCAGACCTTAAGGAAAAAGACGTTAAGAAGTTAGACAACGGAGAATTCAGGGGTGATGGTACAGACTTAGATGGTGAAAATTTAGCAATTGACGATAAAGAAGGATGGGAAATATATGAAAGGGAAACAATAAATTCTTTCATAGAGTCATCTGGAATATTCGCTGGAAGTGGATCTCAAGGAAGAAACACTTATACAGACGGCGCGGGAAATATTAGAGTTCTTAGAATGTTCTGGAAGTCCATGAAGCAAATACAAAAAGTAACTTACTTTGATGACTTAGGTAAAACTCAGATTAAATTTAGAGCTGAGGATTATATTTTAGATAAAGATAAAGGTGAGACTTCAGAAAAATTCTGGGTAACACAATGGTGGAAAGGCGCTAAAGTAGGTAAAGATACTTATGTTAAGATCCAACCTAGAGAAATACAATATAATAAAATCAATGAGCCTTCATTCAATTCATGTGGAATAGTTGGACAGATTTATAATACAAACGAACAAGAGGCAGTATCTATGATAGATAGAGCCAAACCATTCCAATACCTGTTTGATATATCATGGTATAGGGTGAATGAAACATTATCTAAATACTTAGGGTCTATTGTTGAATTAGATTTAGCCAAAGTACCAACTGGCTGGAATGTTACTAAATGGTTATACTTTGCACGTAAGTCAGGTATTTCTGTTGTAGATAGTTTCAAAGAAGGACAGAAAGGTATGGCAAAAGGTAAACTTGCTGGGTCAGTAGGAAATACAACTGGTAAGGTTCTTGAACAAAGAATAGGTGATTTCATTCAGGTCCATATGGAGATGATGGAGTTTGCTTCTGCTAAGATGGACGAGATTACTGGAGTTTCAAGACAAAGACTTGGTCAAACTGAGAACAGAGAGACTATGGGTGGAATAGAGAGAGCGGTGTCTCAATCTAATCACATCACAGAAGAGTTATTTACTTTGCATGATTATTGCAAGAAGAGATGTTTTCAAATACTTATTGAAACCGCTAAGATAGCTTTAAAGGGTCAGGAATTAAAATTCTCTTACATTGGTGACGACATGACTAGACAGATCATGGAGATTGATGGTGATGAGTTTGCTGAAGAAGAATATGGTCTTGCAGTATCTAATGAAGATGGTATTAACCAGATTCAACAAAAATTAGATGGAATGATTCAATTAGGTTTACAAAACCAAATGATTACATTCTCTGCTGCTATGAAAATGTACAACTCACCTTCATTACGTGAAGTTCAACGAATGATTGAGAAAGATGAGAAAGCTATGAAAGAGAATCAAGCTGCTCAAGGTGAAGCTGAACAAAAACAAGCTCAGGCTTTAATGGAGCAACAAGCTGCTAAAGAGCAAAGAGATGAAGAAAGAGCTGCTTATGAGTTTGATAAAGAAGACGAGACTAAAAGATATATTGCTGAGTTAAAAGCTGAGACAGATCGTATCAAAATTGATAATGAGGAAGCTGGTATAGATATGCCAGAGGGCAACAATACTGATGATGCAGACTATGAGAAATTTAAAGCTGAGTTAGGGATCAAAGAGAAAGGATTATCTAACGACATGACTAAGCATAGAGATCAGATGGCTCGTAAAGATAAAGAAATAGCAATTAAGAATAAGGTAGCAAATAAACCTGCTCCTTCAACATCTAAATAATGGGAATAATAACATTAGCAATAGCTGCGGAGGCTAATCAGCCTCCTAATAAACCAGGAGTTGTAGCTATAAGCATAGCGTATAATGAATTATACCCATTTACGCTAGCTGACTATACAACACTAGCTAGTCCTATATTTTCAGATCCTGATGGAGATTCACTTGAGAGTATTAAGATACTTACGTTACCAGCAGTTGGCACATTAACACTAAGTTCTGTTGCGGTTATAGCAAATGATGTGATAACTTCAGCTCAATTAACATCAGGTAATCTTGAATATCAAGCTGACCCTGCAGATACAGATGGGTATGGTTCATCTTTTACTTATACATCATCTGATGATGGTTCCTCTACATTTAGCTCTTTTACAGGAAGTGTAACAATTATTGTTGCTGCTCAAATAGCTAACCTACCTCCAGATTCTGTTGGAACAGGTTCGGCTACTATTTCTTATGGTGAGACGTTAACATTTACTAGCGCGATGTTTACTTCAGGTACTATTCCAGCGTATAATGATCCTGAAGGTGACCCAGCTTTATTTTTAAGGATAACTGGAGTTCCGACACTAGGAACTATATATATTTCAGCATTAGAAGTTGCTATTAATGAGGTAATAGACATGTCAGATGTAGATTTAGGATTACTAACATATGTTCCAGACTTAACAGATACAGATGGTGATTTACAAGGATTCACATTCGAATTAGCTGATACATCAGGAATATTCGTAGGATAAAAAAAAGATAAAATGGCAGATTTTAATATTACAATAGGAAGTGACAGTACATACGAGGTCACTCAACTAAGTGCAAATAGCACAGATTGTGCAACTATTTATACTTATCAAGTTACAGCTCTTGCTTCAGAAAGCATAGTTATTACATTGGCAGGAACGTACGATAATGCAATGTATGTTTCTAACGCGGTAGAATCTACACTTATTTCTCCACAGACAGTAGCATTTAATACTACACTTATATTTTCATTTTCAATAGAGAACTCTGGTAATCCTGGAGTTTTTGATAGTTGCGATGTTACAGTTGTAAATAATACTACAATAGAAACAATAGATACATTTAATTTCACTGACACAAGGGAAGTTGATAGTGAGAAATGTGCTTCAGGAACTTTAACTTATGACGAATTAACAGATACTCCAAGTACTAAAGTTGGAAACGCTTTAAAATACATACAAGTATCTGCTGATGAATTAACTCATATTTATGTTGATGCTGTTCCTGGTGACGCTACATACGTACACACGCAAGCAATAGCTGCAACATCATGGGTAATTCCACACTCATTAGGAAAGAATCCTTCAGTCACAGTTCAAGATGGATCTGGCAATACAGTATTCGGAGATATAACTTTTACAGACACAAGCAATTTAACACTTACATTTAACGTGGCCTTTTCAGGAACAGCTTACTTAAACTAATATGCATATATTTGGAACAGACATAGATCTTAGCAGAAATGAAGCTAAAAATTTTCGAATGGAAAATGGTATAGCCCTACCTTCTGTTGTTGCTGGAGATTCTGGATTAACTTTCTATCATGCTGGATTAGGTACATTTTACGGATGGACCGGTGCAACATGGTTAGATTTAGGCGCCTCTGGAGGCGGAGGATCATATACATTACCTACTGCAACTGATACTATACTCGGAGGAGTAAAGATTGATAATACAACTATAACAATAGATGGAGGTGGCGTAATATCTGCTTCACCTTCAATTATAGCTTCTGGATTCGAAGAAGTAACAGAAGGGCTTAATACAGGATGGAGATTTATAGGAGAAACTGCAGGTGATAATGTTAATAGATACTACATAGGTGATAAAGCATGGGATGCTATGTTATATGACGGAACTTCCGTAGGGCTACCAGATATACCATCATTACCTTATGGTACTAATTCTGCTCGGGGAATTAATTTCGGTTTAGATAATAAAGACAATGCTCAATACGCTACAATCGTAATGGGTGGTGCTAATCAAACCAATGCATACGCAAATGCAGTAATGATTGGTAATTATAATAATGCTGGATATGGATACGGAGACACCTGTATAGGTACATACAACACTACAGTTCCTTCAAATGTAAATAGTTTTTTAACAGCTATTGGACACAACGTCACTATGAACGCGGCTTTTGGTGGTGTAGGTTTAGGTTTGGCTGTAACAAATAATTCTAATGGTTCTGTTGTTGTCGGGACATCCAACACCTTATGGACAGGAGGAGGCAGTGCTTCTGATAGACCTATGTTTCAAGTTGGTATTGGAACAACATTTACGCCATCCGCAAGATGGACATCTAATACAAGAAAAGATGGTTTTACGGTTAAGTTTAATGGACAAGTAATTGGAGACAGTTTAACAACAGCTTTAATTGATTCAGAAGTTACAGGAAGAGTATTGATAACAAGAGAGTGGTATGAGTCTAAATCTAACATTAATAAAATTAAAGTAACTTTAACAGCGTCTCAAATTAATACACTAGGCACAACACCAGTAGAATTAATACCAGCAGGAGGAGTAGGAACAGTAATTAAGATATTGTATGTAATAGGTAGGATTAACTTTGGTACTGTTGCGTTTGATGAGAATGCTATATTTATAACATCTTTTGATACTATTGGTACTGGCGACCTTTTTTTATCACAAACATCAACAACAATAGAAAGCCCTGTGACTGATGGAGGTTATAATCTAATAGAAAATACTGCTATTAACGCTTCTGGAACAGATTCAATTGCAGTAGGAGACGGAACAGTAGATATTTATTTAACATACGAAATAATAACATTATAATTAATGAACATATTTAATCAAGACGTAGCTGTATTAGGGGATCTTACTCTTGCATTGGATAATGCGAGTGGTAACTTAGTAACAATAGATGTAACTGGTATAGTTAAATTTAGATTGCCTTCAGAAATTCTTAGTGATATTAATGGTATGTCTAAAGCTGTATATGATCCAGCAGCAATAGAAGAACAATTAATTGGCATTGAGGCAGTTCAAACTGTTTCAAATAAGATTTTAGATAATACAGATTCAGTTACTTTTGATTTAACAAAAATTGCTAATCCTGCAGAGGGTGAGTTGGCTTGGAATTTAGAAGATGGAACTTTAGACCTAGGAATGGGTGGAGGAAATGTTGTACTACAAGTTGGTCAGGAACAGTTACTTAAAGTTAAAGCTGATGTTGACATATCTGATGGAGATGTTGTCTATGTTACAGGAGCAGTAGGAGCATCAGGAAGAGTTACTATAAATAAATTTATTGCAGATAATTCTATTGAAGAAAAGACTGTAATTGGTATAGCAACAGAATCTATTTTAACAGGTGAGTTTGGATTTGTAACTATTATTGGAAATGTTAGAGGTATTCCAACAGACGGAACAGCAGAAGGAGAGACATGGATTGATGGTGATTTATTGTATGCTTCACCAACAGTAGCAGGAGACTTAACTAAAATACAACCAGTTGCACCAAATCAAGACATACCAATAGCAATAGTAGTTAGAGCACACGCAACAGTAGGGACTCTATTGATTAGAGCAACATCTTTAGGTTATCATATTGGTGAATTACATGATGTTGAAATATCTGCTGAAGCAGATAAAGACGCTATAATGTGGAGCACAACTAATTCAAGATGGGAAAATAGACAACTAGATGTATCAGATATATCTGGTCTTACTGGCCCAACAACATTCATATTTGATCAAGGATTACCAATAACAGTTTGGAACATAAACCACAACCTTAACAAATACCCAAGTGTTACTGTTGTTGATTCAGGAAATACGGTAGTAGTAGGACAAATAAATTATACAGATTTAAACAATTTAATATTAACATTCAATAGTGCTTTCTCAGGGAAAGCATACCTAAATTAAAAACAATAAAACATGGCAGAAATTAAGTATTTAAGCAATCTTGATCTAAGTAAGAACCAAATACTGAATGCAGTAGTTCAAAACTTAGCAACAGCACCTTCAACACCAGTTGCAGGTCAAATATACTACAACACAGCAGACGGTAATATATATATCTGGGATGGTATAGGTGCAGCGTGGGTTGATCTTACCTCTCAAGGAAGTGGAGGCACTAATTTAACCACAACAGCAAACGGTACAACAGTAACTGTTGTAAGTAGTACTGGTACAGACGGGATTATAGGAGCAGCCACTATAACTGTTGCGGGTGTAATGACAGCAGCAGACAAAACAAAGTTAGATGGAATAGCTACTGGTGCAGAAGTAAATGTAGATACAAATATAGCTCAGGGAACAAGAACAACAACAACTGTTCCGGTGACATCAAGTACTGGTACAGACGCAACCTTAGATGCGGCAACGACAACTTTAGCAGGTGTTATGACTTCTGCTGATAAGACTAAATTAGACGGCATAACAGCAGGTGCTAATGTAAATGTAGATACAGATATAACTGTTACTCAGGTTGGTGATGTAGTTACTGTTTTGTCAAGTGATGGTACTGATGATACAATAGCTGTTGGTACACAAACTAATGCGGGTGTATTATCTACTGCTGATAAAATAAAATTAGACGCAATAACAGGAACTAGTACTGGATCCAATACCGGAGATGTAACTCTTAATGCAGATACTACGACTCAGGAAACGTTAAATTTAGCTGCACAGGAACTTCAAGTAAATAAAGCAACAACTTCTACTGATGGAGCAATGTCTGCAGAAGATAAAACAAAACTTGACGGTATTGAGCCTTTGGCAGATGTAACTGACGCTACTAACGTAAATGCAGCAGGTGCTGTAATGAATTCAGACACTACAACTGCAGCGATGAATTTTGTTATTGACGAAGACACAATGGTTAGTGATTCGGCAACTAAAGTCCCAACACAACAATCAGTAAAAGCTTATGTAGATTCTCAAGTTGTTGGTGGAATGACATACCAGGGTGAATATAACGCAGCAACAAATACTCCTGATCTAGAGTCTGGAATAGGTGTTTTAGTCGGAGATACATATACTGTAACTGCAGACGGAGCATTCTTTGCAGAAAACGTGCAAGTAGGAGATGTAGTTGTTGCAGAAGTTGATGGAGCTTCAACATTGGCCGGATGGACAATAGTTAATAAAAACATACCAACAATAGTTGACGCATCCACAACAGCAAAAGGGATTATAGAGTTAGCAACTCAAACTGAAGTTAATACGGGTACAGATACAGTAAGAGCAGTTACACCAGCAACACTTAAAGGCACGCTAGGAGTAACAGGAACCTTATCAACTGTATTAAAATATACTCAATTAATTGGGAATGGAGCTTTGACTTCAATAGTAATTACTCATTCTATCGGAGATATAAACGTCCAGTCTCAAGTATTTGATGCTTCAACTGGAGATTTAGTTGTTTGTGAGATTGAAAACACTAGTACAAATACAACAACCTTTAAGTTTAATGTAGCACCAACTTCAAATGAATATAGAGTTGTGATAATAGGGTAAAAGCAAGTTATGGCAGAAATTAAAATTAAAAGTGATATAGCAATAGACGGTTTAGTGAAAGCTAAAACATTAAACCTTTCTACACTCTCTACACAAGCAAGTGAAGCCACTGCTCTTATGATTAATGATTCTAGTGTCGTGGGTACACGAGAATTAGGAAGTAATGCTTTTACTTCTACAGCCTATCAACCTGCAGGTAATTATTTATTAGATTCATCAGATACTTTCACAGGTTTATTAACAGGTGGTGCTAATGCACAAATTAAATTAACAAATAGCAATGATGTATCTTTAACATCAACAAATCACGCACTTCAAGTTGGTCCTGATGGAGGTAATATATCCATGGATGGTAATGAAATAATGGCTAGAGAAAGTGGTGTTGCTGCTATATTAAGGATAAATAGAGAAGGTGGAAATCTTCAGTTATTTGACCTTACATCAGCAATTCTTGATGTTAATGGTAATGTACAGGCTACTGCATTTGTAACTGATGGTGGAGCTGCAACTCAATTTGTTAAAGGTGATGGTTCGCTAGACTCAACATCTTATGCAACAACTGCGGGAATAGGTTCAGAAGTAGAAGAAGAAATTAACTTTGCTGGAGGAGAGAATACTTGGGTTTTATCTGGAACACCTTCATCTAGCTTTCCACATAGATTATATGCTGGTACAACAAGCGGAGGAGGTTTAATATTGTTAGATGAAGGAGTCGATTATACTTTAACCGGCAGTACAATAACATATTCAGGACCAGTGTTACCTATAGACCCTGATGAGAAACACATTATACAGTACAATACAGCAACAGTACCACTAACTTACCCTACACCATATGCTGACGTAATATACAGAAATAACGATATGTGGGAGGCAGTTGACTCTAGTGCATATTACTTTAAGGATAGATTTACTTATGATCAAAGGAATTTACAGTTGTTTATAATGACAGATATTCACGGAGACGTAGATAGAATGAATAGTGGTATAACCCTAATGAACCAATTTGATACTATCGATGGAGGATTAAATATGGGGGATACTTGTATTGACACTTGGTTAGATGACTACACTTTTGTGGATCCGTATCATACAATAGGTAAACCGGTACTTATAAGCATTGGAAATCATGATGAAGGCCTATATAGAACTATAGCCAGTACAGGTTCTACCGCGGCATCTTATGCTAGATTTATACAGCCATATGAAGCAGCGATAGGGGGAGTGCATGCAGGTAAGAGTTATTACTATAAAGATTGGACTTCTTACAAAATAAGAACAATCAACATGTATGACATGGATGATAATGACGATGTAGATCCAATTGATCCTTTACAGTATAGGATATTTAAAACTCATAGGATTTGGTCCCAAGCTCAATTAGATTGGTTAGAAGCTACATTAGCATCAACCCCAACTGATTACGCTGTTATAGTTATAACACATTATCCAATAGAAGATCAGCCTAATATCACGGTTGATTATACTTGTAAACTAACAGACCCTAAGATTGTAAATTGGGATGCAGAAGCAAATTATGTAGTTGGTAATCCTGTTGCAGATATGATGGAGGCTTGGATAACAGGTACAACTAGTGGAGCTTTATCATATCCTACTAGCGGATCAACAGGAGAAGCAGCCTATAAGCCAAATTTAACTGTAAACGTTGATTTCACATCAAGAGGAGCAGGGCATTTTATTACATATCTCTGTGGACATGTACATCAAGATGGAGTTGGAACTTTAACTGGATATACGACTCAAACAATTATAACTATTAATTGTACTACAGATAATAAAAATAGAAATAAATATGGATCCACTCAGAGAAAACCTGGGACTAGAAGTGAAGACTTGCTTACTACAATGGCATTTGATACCGTAAATAGGCAAATAAAAGTAGTAAGATTAGGTGCTCAGTTCTTTACAGAAGACATGAGAAAAATGGATCAAACAGTAATAGATTATTAAGATATGAGCATATTCGATAAATATTTAGTACATACGTTTCTAAAGTCAGAGACAGTAACTGAGGCTATACCAACAGCAACTTGGTCAGAAAATTTCGCTGTAAGCTTAGGAGATTTCACAACTTCAGGCGATGTAGTATGGTCTAGAGTTACTGATGAAGGCAATGGAGATTTATTCTCAGCCAAGTCAGGAGCTATAACAGACAAACAAGCTTCGGTTCTGACATTGACTAAGATAACTACACAATTCTCAACTCTATTAAAGTACGACTATAAGACCTCAACAGAAGTGGATTATGATTTCTTAATGGTAATAGTTAATGATGTTATAGTTAAAAGGTATAGTGGAACAAATGCATGGACATCAGATAGTGTTTTTATACACGGAATAGGTTCTCAAACTATAAAGTTTGTTTACTGGAAAGATAACTCGAGTACGGGGGGTAGTTTAGATACAGTTTGGGTAGATAATGTATCATTACATAATTACGAAGAATCTGGAATTTCTAACACTAGTACCCTATTTAAAAAAGATGTTACAGTAGATGGTGACTTTGTTCAAAAAAATGGAGAGGCTGGCTTTGCTGAAATTAATTTAACAGGAAGGCTTAACGCTTTTGACTCAACCAATAAAAGATGGTTAAGACTAAAACCAACTGGGACAGGTGGAAATATAAACATGTGGAATAGCGTTGGAGTATTGGGTTATTCACAATCGTTAACAAGTACATCAATGGGTGTTACTTTAAGTAATCCAACTACTGGAGTCGGAAAAGTTATTTTTGGATCAAGCACTTCACTTCCAGAAGGCTTTCTGCAACTACCTTCAACTGGAGCTCAATTTAGATTAGGTGAATTTGCTGGATCAGATGCAACTAAAATATTAGTAGTTAATGGCGAGAGTGAGTTTAGAGAAAGTATAGCTATAGGTTCGGTTGGAAATGCGGGTACTATCACTTTTCGTAGAGACTCAGATGCAAATCCTACAGGCTTGATAGGATTAGACGCTACTTCAGGGTTAAGAATAAAAAATGTAGGTGGAGGTAGTTATATAACTTTTCAAACAAACACTGTAACTGATGCTGTAAGAATTATAGATGATGGTAATGTTGGGATAGGAACAACTAGTCCAAACGCAAAATTATCTATATCAAGAGCTTCGGGATTTTCATCAATAAAAGCAATTAACGATGGCTATATGATGATTGATTCAAACGGTCAACAATTACGTTTAAATAATTACGTAGCTGATGATGTAGTAATTGCAATGGGCGGCGGAAATGTAGGAATAAGTACAACTGCTCCTAGTACTAAATTACATATAAAAGGATTTGGAACATCAGGTAATACTGGCCTATTAACAATAGATTCAGGCAATACAGATGGTTCTGCTAAAATAGATTTTGTGGATGACGGCACTATTGTTGGAGCTATAAATTTATTTGAATCATCTACTCTTTCATTAGCATCTCAAGGAGATATAGCATTTGTTACAAATTCTGTCGATACAACTGGAACTAATGTAAAAATGACTATACTAGGAAACGGTAACGTAGGTATCGGAACTACTACTCCTAGTACAAAATTAGATATTAGACCCGATGACTTATGGTCTAATTGTGCTATTAACTTTACTAGTAACGCTCAAAATCCTACTATTAGATTATACAGACCTACAGGCTCAGGAACAGCTTCATATCCTTTTCATATAAGAGTAGGTGGTGCTTCTAGCTCTAATCTTGAAATTGCTTCGGGAGGAAGTGCTGAAAACGGTGCTGAGACGGTTACGACTAAACTTGCTATTACAAATGGTGGTAACGTAGGTATCGGAACAACGAGCCCCGATGGCAAACTACATATTGATGGGGTATCAGCATCAGTTACGGGCTTAGTATTAGAAGTCGATGGAGCAGTCTCTAATAATAGAGTTATTGATATACACAATACGGGTGGGGCAATGCGATTTGGATTTGAATATGATAATAATAGCATAAAATTAAATATTGTAGACCAAAATAGGGATAAGTTAATTACGTTTCAAGGTAATGGGAATATAGGTATTAATGATTCTACGCCTTCATATAAACTAGACGTTAATGGAACGGGTAGGTTTACTGACGTATTAAGGTCTGAGAAATTTATTCAAATAACAGAAGCGGGTACTACTCTTAATGAAGGTAAAGGTATAGGTTATTTAGTTACAGATGAATTCGCAAACGTGGGTAATGATTCAGTTACTAGATATCTAAATCATTATGGATGGGGTATTCATAAGCCACTTAATGCAACTTCCGGAGGAAGAGGAACATATATGTCGGGATATTTTGGTATGGACTTTTATACATCCGGTGTTAATAGAATGCATATTAATCAAGGTGGTAATATTTCAATAGGTAATACTAATAACACTCATAAATTAGATGTAAGTGGAGAGATACACTCAAGCACATACGTAAGTGCTACCGATGGAATAGGTATAGACTCAACATCTATGAGTAGTGGTAGAGGAATAGCCTTGTATGGAGGGCCTCAATTATATCCACAGTACGGATTATTATTTGCGACTACTGCTGATTTAGGTACTCATGGTGGTGTAACAGGAGACTTCGCTACCTATATGACAACGAACAATACTGCAGGTAGAGGTTGGATATGGAAAGCAGGGACAATTAACGGAACAACTCAAAACATAGCTAGTATAAACACAATAGGAGCAATGACATTAAGCTCGACAGTTACAGCTACAAACTTTATATTAAATTCTGATGAAAGATTAAAAGAGAATATACAAGATTTTGATTATGGACAACACATCAAGATGGATGTTAAGACCTATGATTTAAAATCTGAAAAAGGAGTTAAAAGAACAGGTATAATAGCACAAGAACTTGAAGTAAATCACCCTGAGTTTGTTAGAACAGATAATGAAGGGATGAAGTCCGTAGCATACATAGATTTATTAATGGCTAAAATTGCAGAATTAGAAGCAAGGTTAGAAAAATTAGAATAATGGAAAATTATGAAAGAACTAAAATTAAAATTAGCAAAACTAGTACCAAACGATAAGTTAAACCACTTCTTTTATGGAAGTCTAATAGCTAATGCAATCACAATGATTCCAAGAATAAGACTTTGGGATGCAATGATATTAATGACTATCCTAGCGATAGCCATTGAGGTTCGTGACTATACTCAACCAAAAGGAAGGTTCTCAGTATTGGATGTTATATTTACAATAGCACCAATGGTATTTATATTAATACGTAGCTACATAAGATAATGGCAGTGCCAGACACAACAACATTTACATTTCACGATGTAACTACAGAATTATATGGAGATACAGCTGTAGGCAGGAATTTAGTTTCCTGTTTTGCTGACGCTATAGCAGGAAGCTTTGATTCTAACTACAATCCAAATGTAGACGGGACGAACAATAATCTTTTAAATTTTAGAAATTATGGAGCAACCCCAACCCCTTACGTTAGAACCGTAGTTGGTTACACTACAACAACATCAAAAACAGTTGTATACAATATTACATCGCTAGATGTTGTAGCTTTTTTACAATTAAATGTTGATAGTGATGACTACTCGGCCGGCATTGGCACTGTAACCGTGTCTGATTCATCAGGTGCAACATGGACTAAACTAAGCGGAGGCACTAACGGTAACGTATGGTACACAACAAATCTAACAACAACGGGTAATAGAACTATTACTGTAACACTTACAGCAACTAGCCTAGCTATAGGTGGTTTAACAATAGCTAATTGTACCACCGATGTGAGTAATAACGTTCACGCGTTTGCGGTAGCAGATACCGTTACTGTTCCGGTAACATATACAGCATTAGGTAATGTAGCGTTAAAATTTGGAGGGAGCAACTATGGAGTTCTGTCCTCATCGGGAACTCAAGTAGTACAACAAGGCAGCGGTACTGTAATAGGCTCCGTTGAGGTTTGGGTAAGAGAAATTACTATAATACCCGGTGGGAGCGAACTCATGGGGGCAGTAATAGGTGGTGCTTTGGAAGACCTTGACTTTTGGGTTATTGAACTAGTCAAGAGTTAAATAATATACCTATCTTTGTATAAACAGGATTACTTTCATCCATTATTGAAATAAGAGTATATCCATAGTGTAATATTACATTATAGCCATAATGTGAATTAAATAAATGGACTTGTGTTTTGTATTTTTACATATTACAAGTCCTAAAATAAAACAATGAAATCAATATCTTTATTTTTTGGCAAAATGACTTTAGAGAAAAAAGCATTATTACTAACGTTAACCCCAATCCTCACTGTCTTGCTAAATACAAAACCAATGCTAATAGGTCTTGGTATCCTTATCATTATAGATATGGTTACTGGAATCAGAAAAAGCTTACACGAAAAAAAACTTAGTTTTAATCCATTTAAATCTCACTTCTGGAAAACTGTTCATTCTAAGGGAATGAGAGATACTTGGCGCAAGACATATGAGTATGGCGTTGGCGTCATAGTATTTGCTGTATTTGAAAGTATGGTACTTAAGTTAGATCCATTTTCAATTCAAGGAATAAGTCTTACTTTAACTGAATTAGCAGTAGTGACTGCAACGTTAGTTGAGATATATTCCATATTTGAAAATATGGAAGCAGTTAGTGGAAATAATATTCTGAAGAGAATAACGTTTTTGCTTCCTGCCCCAATAAAGAAACTGCTTGGAATAAAAGAAAATGAAGAATCTGTTGTTAATGTTGACCATGATGTTCAACATGATTTTGAAGACTAAAAAGATGAGATATAAATTTGGATCAAATAGCGCAAAGAGATTAGCAACTTGTCATCCTGATATACAAAAGGTATTTAACCTAGTTATATCAAGAAGTAAAGTTGACTTTGGTGTATCTGAGGGTCATAGAGATGTATCTAAACAACAGGCTTATTATGCAATAGGCAGGACTGTTCAATTACACAGAAGTACTATTACAAATGTAGATGGGATAATTAAGAAGGGTAAACATAATTATCAACCTTCACAAGCAATAGATATATACGTATATCATGCTGATAAGGCTACAAGAAAGAAAATATCTTATGATGGTATGCATTTAAGCTACATAGCTGGCTTAATAGATTCATGTTCACAAGAATTATTTAATAAAGGAGAAATAACACATAAAGTTAGATGGGGAGGAAATTGGGATTCTGATGGAATTATAATATTTGATCAAAATTTAGATGATATGCCTCATTTTGAGATAGTATAAAATGAAATTAACGCAAAATCAATTTACCGGAAAAGATGAGGAGAAAGACGGTAGGTCAATACCTGGTTCAATATATGTTGCGGTAGATACTAAGAAAATATATATTTACGACGTAAATGGCGTTCCTAAATTAATAAATTCTAACGCTCTTTCTGGAGCAAATCTTGTTGTTGACTTTTATTCAGACTTACCATCAGGAGTTGATGAAGAATCAATTGCTTTTGTTTTATATAGCCAGGGTACTCAATGGCTTCCTGGATCATTAGGAGGGACTTATTATCCATCAGGATGGTACATATATACCGCAGGAGCGTGGAAGCATAGTAGAGAGCTTGTTGACCAACAATTAGAAATATATGATGACCTAATAGCTGCAAATACAGCTTTAATTAATGGCCATATAAACAATATAGCAAATCCACATCAGGTAGACAAAAATGATGTTGGATTAGGAAATGTAGATAATACATCTGACCTAAACAAACCTGTCAGTACTGCTGTAACAAATGCATTATCAAGCAAGTCTGAGATTGGACATACTCATCTTAAGATTGATATAACTGATTTCAGTGATAGTGATTACGCTACTAATGCACAAGGCATATTGGCTAATACTGCATTACAACCAGGAGATGATATCTCTCAGCTGTTTAATGATGAAGTTTATTTACAACCTTCTGATAATATATCAGCATTAACAAATGATGCTGGTTATTTAATACCTAATTCTGTAACAAGTTACAGAAGTGATGTAGAAGTTACCACTGTTTATAGTGGATACTTATTAAACTCAGTTATTACAATTAAAAGATGTACTGACGGAGTTGTTGCTTACGCAACAGGATTGACTGATCTAGAAACAGATTGGACAAATAGATTTAGTTTGACGTACATATAGTTGTACTTTAGATATATATATATAAATAATTAATTAAACAAAGAAACAATTATGGCATTCGTAGCATTAGATTGGAGTATTACAAGGAACGGAGGAGCACTGGATGTTCGCTATATTGGCGATACACACGCTGGAGCCTCCCCTTCATACGCCACAACAATTGAGCTCCACAGAGCTTTGGGAGATTTTGCTGATCAAGAGCAAGATTCCGGAGATGATGAATTATCCATCATCAACAAAACACCGTCCGATAGGGGTGGTGCAGATACAAACATCACGTTATTAAACGGATGTAATTTAGATGACGCATCAGTAGAGTACATCTACGATGGATCATTAACTCAAGACGCGGGTAATACTATCTATGATGGTATTCAGACGTTTGGTAACTCATCTAGTATTCAAGTACTACAAGATGGAGCAAGATTAGTTAATGATTTCTGGAATGAGGTTAAAATGAAAGCTGCTGTATCAGATGCATTATCTTCTACAACTCACAGATTCTTAGTTAAAGTAAGAACAGGTGGTGCTGATATAGATGGACGTAGGTTAATTGGTACTCAGAGAGTATTAGGAACAGCTTATACAGAATTCTCTATTGGTGGTGGAACAAACAGAGGTAACAACACATTAGCACTTACTGCCAACACGGATGGGAACAACCAGACTGCAGAAGGTACTATTGCTACTTGGACTGATATTGTAAATGACAAAGAAGGTTATTCTGCAATTGATGCTGATGGTAATACTGTAAATGAATTTTACTACTCTGATTGGGAACTTGGTTCAAGAACTAAGAATAACTTCTATGAAAGAGGTAAATGGATTCAACGTGAAGGTTCAGCAGAAACTATATATGGTCTTGATGGTGATATCTTTAGAGGTATTACTCACCAGATTGAAATAGACAGTCCAACTGGAACATTTGTAGAGCCAGAAGCTTTATCATGGACGGGTGGTACTGGACAATTGTTGGCAATTGATTCTGTAACAGCAGGTACTCAAATGTGGATTCAATTACTTTCGGGTGTTGTTCCAACAGATGGTCAAGTGATAACAGGAGTTTCGACTGCAACAGCAACAATGAATGTTACCATAACACCTAGACTTGTACCAGCTACATTTGTAGGAACATCTACTGGTACTGCTATTAATCCAGCAGCTTATGGTGTTGGTATTGGTTCAGATGATTTAACTCAGAATGATCTTCTTGAAGATTTAACTGGAACTAACAGAACTCCTCCAAACAACATTAGTTACTCTGTAAATAATACTGTTGCAGGAGATTATGTTATAACATCTAATAACTCAGGAGGAGACTTTGATTTAACTCAATTGTCTATAACCAATGCAGAAGTTGGAGCATCAGTAACGTCAATAGTTTTTGATGAAACAATAACTTCAGACACTCCAAGACCAGGAGGTACTGTTCGTGTAGAGCAAGTTAATGGAAGTTATAGAAGAATAGCTTATACAAGTATTACAACTACTTCTATTACAGATGATACGATAAACTTCACAGCATTAGATTTTTCTGGTGTAGGTGCAGGTTTGGCAATTGGTGGTAACGGATTCGTTACCTATATTGATAGAGTAGCAACTGGAACAACTGAAAGTGTTACTTATGTATATAATGCTCCAAGAACATTATTTACTAGAGTAAGAAACGCTAATCCAGGTGTTGAGATTAAGACATTTGAAACAACTGCAGCGGTTGGATCAGGTGGTGGTGCCTCTACTGTTGGTCGTATTGATGACTTTTAATAGTAATAAATAAACAATCATACCGTCCCATTCGTTTGGGGCGGTATAACTAAAAAATAGGATAGAATGGCAGTACCTACATATACAACAGACTTAGCAACAATAAACCTCATGACAGGATCTCATGTAGAGCTTACGGGTGCGTTAGAAGGTAGGATTACTGATAACGATCCAGACAACTACATTGCTGGTACAAATTGTGCAACGTCACAAACACGTACTGGAGGTAATGTGTCGATAGCTCATCCGTCAAATACAGTTACAATACCAGCAGGTGCTGCTGTTTTTTCATGGACTTATCACGGAGCAATGCCAACGGTAGATACATTTGTTAATGATGGTATGAGAATATGTATAGGAAACTCATCTGCCAATTATAACCAATTTACTATTTATGGTAGAGACACTCTTCCAAAAGGAGGGTGGTATAGTTCTGCAGTAGATCCAACAAGCACTCCGGATTTAACACAAGGAAGTCCAACGTCAGTTACCAGCACTTTTGGCTCAAGAACTTTTATGACTTCATCAGTAAGTAAAGGTAATCCATTCGCTATTGATTATTCAAGATATGGAAGAAGTATAATAGTAGATGATGGAGAAATTGCTAACCCAGGAACTTTTCTAGGAGCAGCAACTCAAAATGATTTAGTAGCTAATAAATGGGGATTGTTTGAAGTATCTGCAGGTGGTTTTTCACATAAAGGTTTATTTCAAATTGGAACAGTTGCATCATTAGCTTACTTTGAGGATAGTAATCAAAGTATAGTTTTAGAAGATAATATTCATTGTGCTGCAGGATTTACAGAATATGAAGTACTAAACGCAGGGTCAACAGTAAAGTGGACAGGTATTCAAATATCTGCACTGGGAGCTACTACTAGAGGTTTGTTTACAGTAACTGATAATGCCACAGTAGAAATAACTGACTGCACTTTTAACGACATGTTAGACTTTAGTTTTCTTTCTAACACAACAGTTGTAGGGACTGTTTTTAGAAGATGCAACTTAGTTACTCAATCAGGCTCATCTATAACTAGCTCTACTTTTACAAATAGTACAGCTACAACTTCTTTACTTGCTGACAACATGTTGTTAGTAACAGGAAATAGCTTTGTATCAGACGGATCTAATCATGCTGTAGAAATAACCAGCATTGGTGGAGGATCATTAGATTGGGACAATCAATTGTCTGGATATGTAGCTGGAGTAGCAGCATCACCAGTTACTGCAACCTCAACAGGAAATGAAGCAATATACGTAAACGTAGCTTCAGGAACTTTAACTATAAATGTAACAGCAGGTGCATCAGTACCATCAATAAGATCAGCAGGAGCAGTAGTTAATGTTGTGGCAGGAGCAGTAACATATAAAATAACAGTACAAGACACAGAAGGTGCAGTGATACAAGATGCAAGAGTATTCTTTCCAGTAGCAGCTGGAGGTCCTTTGTTCTTTCAAGCGTCTGTAACAATAGCAAGAGTTGGTACTGTAGCAACAGTAACTCACACTGCTCATGGATTAGCAAATGGAGATAAAGTAGTAATAAGGTCAGTTGATCAAAGTGAATATTATGGAATACATACAGTTTCAAATGTTACAACAAACACTTATGATTATACAGTAGCTGGTTCTCCCACTACTCCAGCAACAGGAGCTATAACATCAACTTATGTTCTTATTAGTGCACTAACAGATGTGTTAGGTGTAGTTCAAGGGTCTAAGACATTTGCAACAAATCAACCAATTGGAGGGAATGTTAGAAAATCTTCTGCATCTCCTTACTATAAGACTGGGGCTATTGTTGGAACAATAAATAAGGATACAGGTTTAGACTTAACTATCACTCTTTTGAGTGACGAATAATAAAGATATATGGCTACCACAATAGATTGGGCTAACAAAATTATAAGCGTACCAAGAGCTGACATGACTTTATTACAGTCTGTTCCTGTTGAGGTTAGAGAACTGAATCTTAATTCATTTAGACTGGAGCTAAAAGATCTAGAAGATGATATTGAGGGAATGGCATTTATAGATACACACTCACATAACACTGAAGTATTACTTGGTGGTATTGTGTATGCGAGAGTACTTGAAATAATAAATGGTTATACTATAACTTTTGAAGATGGACAATATGCTGTTAATTTGGTTGGTGCAAACTCTAATGTTGGTGACAACGTTAATGTAAATCAAGTATCAGTAAGGTCTGCAAATGCTGCAGGTCTTATATCTAATTCAGCAATTGAGTACTCATCTTTTAATGGAGCTGTAACAATTGATGTCACTTCTGGCATTACTGGTACAACATTTCCAAAAGGAACTGCACAAGCACCTGTGAATAATACTACAGATGCATTGTTGATAGCAGGGTTTAGAGGTATTACGAGTATTCATGTTATTGGAGATATTACTTTTGATACTGGAGATGATATGAGCCACTTTGACATTCATGGAGAGCACGAAGAATCTAGCACTATGACAGTAAATCCTGGAGCCAATGTAGCTGACTCTGCCTTTAGTAACTGTACACTACAGGGTTCTATGGATGGATCTACTACTATTTCTCACTGTAAGTTGTTAGACGTATCAATAGTTTCAGGACTTATTGAGAAATCTATATTGGGTGGAACTTTAACTCTTGACGGATCAGGAAATACAAATATAATTGATTGCTATAGTGGACTTGCAGGAGAAGAAACCCCTACAATTGATTTTAATGGAACTGGATCTGGATTGATAATGAGAAACTATAGTGGTGGTATAGAACTAACTAACAAGGCAGGAACAGAAGCTGTCAGTGTAGATTTAATATCAGGGCAGGTAAAGTTAACAAATACCATAACAGCAGGTGCAATAACCTTAAGAGGTGTTGGTAAGTTGACAAATGAATCAGCAGGTGCAACCATTAATGAAGAGATGTTAGATTCAAAAAATCTAAACAGAACTTTATTTACAAATGGATTTGTATTTCTAGATTCAACTTCAACAATAACAGGAACTGAATTCCCAAAAGGAACTCAAGGATTCCCAGTAAACAATTTATCAGATGCTTTAGCAATTGAACTTAATAATGGTTTACATGGAATTGAAATGCTAGGATTCTTTACAGCAACTGCAGCTCACAATTTAGATAAAACAATGATACATGGAGGCACAGGTAGCTCAAATGTATTGGTGTTAGCTGGAGCTAGTACAGATCAATCTGCTTTCATGAATTTAATCTTGACAGGGGCTCTTAATGGGCTGTCTAGAATTAGTAACTGTATACTAGGAACAACAGGTCTTGGTGGCTTTACAGAAGTAGAAGGAAGGATTAAAGATTGCATTATTAATAACAGTGCAGGAATAATACAAAAGAGTACAGGTGCAGGAACACTGTTTGATAACTGTAGCTTTATTGCTCCAGACGATCCACAGATAACACTCAATGCAAATGGGAAGGGTTTATCTTTAAGAGATTGTACAGGTAATATTTTGTTAACAAACAAAACAGACATTGAAGATGACCAATTGCACATTATAGGTGCAAGATTAGAATTAGCAGCTTCTTGTACAGCAGGTGGCTTCACAATAGATGGTAACGGAGTATTGACAGATAACAGTGTAGGAACTACTGTAGTTAGCAATCTTTCTTCTGGAGGTGGAAGTACAGTTTGGACGACAGCAGAAAAAGATGAATCATTAGCTTACGGTAAGAAAGCAAGTGATAATGCAGAGCAAGCAAATTTAAAATTATAATGGATAAAATCAAGAACTACACAATACTAATACTTTTAGTGTTTTCAGGAGTAATGATCTACCTACATACTAGGCCTGAAGTTATTCCAGATCCTATTACAATTACTATTCCAGGTTCCTCAGGAACCTCAGGATTAGTACAAATAGATACTGTTGAGGTTATAAAAGAGGTTAAAGTGTACTTGCCTGGAAAGAAAGAAATAGTAGTTGATAACTCGTATAAGGAAGCTTATGAGAGAGCTATTGAAGACAATGATGATTTAACTGCTAAGAATCTATTCTTAGAGTCTATTAGAATTAAAGAGTATAATGAGATTGCAATTGACAATGATACTATTAAGGTTGACCTATATGCTAAGACTAGAGGAACTCTATTAGCATATAAGATTGATTACAATATAAAAGATAAGGAATTTACGTATACACCAGAGGTAATGCATATAAGACCTAAGATGACTGTTCTACTTGGATTAGAGGCAGTATTACCACCAATAGGATCTGGTACGCCAGCGCTAAAGCTTGATTTAGGATTTCAAGGACAAGGTGGAGATATATGGTCAGGAGGTATAGATACGCAAGGAAACAAGTATGTTGGCTTTAAAAAGTCTTTTACTATATTTAAATAGTTACATTTTAGCTATAATGCGTACTAGAATATAGTGATTTCATTCCGTATTTTCGTATGCAAGGAGAATATATTATATATAAAACATGGAAGGATTAACATTAGATGATCTTGCTTTTGACGAGAATGGTACAGACGGACTATTCGAAACGTTCAAAGCAAGTGACAAAGATTTAGAGAACCTAGGCAATGCCGGTGGAACTAAAGAAGAAAAAATTAAACCCAATAGTGATGGCGTAAGCCAAGAGAGCGTAGCTGCGGGAAAAGACAAACAAGTTCAGGGAGGTAAAACACCCGGTAATGATGACGGAAGCAATTCTTCCTCTCCTAAACCGAATGATACTGAACAGCTTTATTCAAACCTAGCTACCCAATTCAAAACTAGCGGAGTTTTACCTGGACTTGAAGATACATCAGAAATTAAGACCTTAGATGATCTTAATTCTGCAATTCAAAAAGAAGTAGATTCTAGATTGACTGACACACAGAGAACAATCAAAGAAGCTTCAGAAGCTGGCCTAGATGCCAGTGCAGTTTCAAAGCAACTTAATGTTGTTTCGAAGCTTAAATCTGTTTCAGAAGAGTATATCTCTTCAGATGCAAACCTAGAATTCCGTAAAGGAGTTATTGCTCAAGATTTCTTAAGCAGAGGTTACAATAAAGAAAGGGCTGAAATTATGGCTCAGAGAAGTATTGATGCAGGCAGTGATGTAGAGGATGCTAAATTAGCACTTACTAGTATCATTGGAATAGAAGAAAAGAAAATAGCTGATGCAATTCAATCAGCTAAAGATGACGAGAATGACTCAATAAATGATATCAAATCTCATCTTGAAAAAACTGAAGAGGTAGTCCCAGGAATTAAACTCACACAAGAACAGAAAGATGAGTTATATAAACAAATGACTACTGACTTAGGGAATAAAGAAAATGCTTTTATAAAATCTCAAAAGGAAGATCCTATCGGATCCAGAATTAAGTTAGAAGCAATATTCTTTATAACAAAGGGATTAACTGATTTCTCAGTATTTGGTAATGCTAAAGAAACAGACATCTCTAAAAATATTGAATCTCTCTTAAGAGGAGCTGATTTCACTGAAAATGGACGTATCAATACTGATATGCCAGATGACAATGGAACTTTTACATTAGCTGATCTTAAAGATTTACAAATAGAATAGTAACAACTTTTTTAAACAATTAATAAATGCAATTAGGTAGATTTCAGGTAACTGACGCAAAGGCTTTTGCAGGAATGATTAATCCAGAAAACACTTTAGGTGCTATTTGGAAAGCATCTCCTCAAAAGATTAACGACGCAATGATCAAACTTTTGGCAATTCACAGAGGTAAGTCTTTGGAGAATATGCTGAACATGTTTGAGACAAAGTATGTAGAAAACGATAATGAATTCTATTGGGAACTTATAGGTAGTTCTCGTAGAAATATCCCATTATTCGAGGCACGCTATAAAGGTGCAACTGTAACAAGTGGTGATTCAAACATTGGTGAAGGTGGAACAACTTTTGAGTTGGCATTCCCTGAGCAATGGTTCTTCAAAGGAGAAATCATCGTTGGTGAGAAAAATGAGGTATATCCAATCCGTGTGATTGATGATGGTCAAGCAGAAGGTAGTCTTTATGTCTACACATGTGAGACTGCAGGATCAAGCAGAGATGGTATTCCAGGTGAAGAATTAGTATCAGGTAAAAGATTCAACGAAGAGTTCGCTCCAGTTGGAAAAGGACTTTCTAGAGAAGTTGGTGGTGTTCGTAGAGTAACTCCAGTTTCAATGAGAGGTGAGCTTACTACTATTCGTATCGACCACAAATTACCAGGTGATGCAACAGGTAAAAAAGTAGCTATGGGTATTCCTGTACTTACTAAGTCTGGAGAAAAGAAAGTTTTCCCAACATTAGCTCTTTACGAAGACTGGTTGGTTGAGCAAGAATTCTCAATGTACAAAAACAAATACTTGCTTTATGGTAAGTCTAACAGAACTGCTGATGGTGAATACCACAACAAAGATGTATCTGGAAGATCTATCAAAATTGGATCTGGTATCCGAGAACAAATGGAGCAATCAAATACTTACTACTATAATGACTTCTCTATCGAGATGTTAGAAGAAATCCTTTTTGGATTGTCTGAAGGTAAATTAGGATTTGATCAACGTGTGTTTATCTTACGTACTGGTGAAAGAGGTGCTGCTGAATTCCACAAAGCTGTCTTACAGACAACTTCAGGATGGGCTGCTCATATGTCTACACCGGGAACTAATCCGTCAACTATCAAGAGTACTAACTCTGAGTTACATAGTAACGCAATGAGTGCAGGATTCCAGTTCACAGAATACATGGCGCCAAATGGTGTAACTGTTAAGTTAGAAGTAGATGATTTCTACGATGACAAAGTACGTAACACTATACGTATCCCAGGAAGTAATGGTGTAGCTGAATCTTATAGATTCGATATATTTTACATCGGTACTCCAGAAGAGCCAAACATCCAATGTGTTAAGGTAAAAGGTAAAGAAGAAATCAGAGGCTACCAATGGGGCTTCAGAAATCCTTTCACTGGTGCTGTAAACAACGGTAACATGGGAACTTTAGAGGATGCAGGTACTATTACTAAATTCTGTCAGTTAGGTGTTGTGGTTTATGACCCAACTCGTACTGCTCAGCTTATACCATACGTATTAGCATAATAAAAATAGGTGTTCCCCTACTCTCGGGTAGGGGATTAATCCTAAAAGCTTTAGTGGAATATTGGGCTTTACCAAATCCACAATGTCATAAGGAGGCAAAAGGAAGAATTATTTATATTAAAAATTAGGAAAACATGGCTGTAAAAGCAAAAGTAAAGGTATCAGAGAATGTTGTTAAGGACGAAGTTCCAATGACAGATTTTTTAAAGAACGAAACAGTAACTGTTAAGTATTTGTTAAAGACAAATGCTAATATTAAAGACCCAAAGCATGTTGGGTACGGTGGATTATTTAACGGAACAGAAATAGCAATTCCTGCTCCAACATTAGATAATAAAAAGATGAAAAACATCTTAACCGATAAAGAGAAAAATGGATTAGAATTTGCCTTAGGCGGAGAGAATCTATCAATATATTCTGAATTCTGGAAAGAAGGAGGAAAGGGTAATGGAATTTTTCCTATTTATTTAGGTAAGCAGGATTTAGTATTAGACTTATCTGATCCATATGATTATATTAAATATAAAGTTTTAAAGATTAGCCCTCTAGTTGCTGGTGGATTAGATGAAATCAGAAACAAAGCTACATACAGATTTGTATTAGTTGCAGAAGGTGAGCAAACTTTAAAAGATAAAGCTGCAGTTGGAAATAAAGTATTAGCATTCGAAAAGTATGTT
>Ga0196891_1000036_pt1 | contig 31052 bp, 53 predicted proteins | sample VirMetDEL_Nov_24_FD_169096 | JGI IMG/M metagenome (GOLD analysis project Ga0196891, IMG submission 169096) | Aqueous microbial communities from the Delaware River and Bay under freshwater to marine salinity gradient to study organic matter... | ecosystem: Environmental > Aquatic > Marine >... | reverse complement strand
CAGATGTTTAAGGAAAGAGCTCTATACAATAGAATTGTTAGAGATGATGAAGATCTTGCTAGAGCACTGAGAGTGATAGTAGCAAGGATAGATCTTCTAAGCGATGTTTCACTTAGTTCAAATATAGAACCTCTAGTATGTCGTTTAGCATCAATGTTCCCGAATCAAATGATTGACTTCCGCCCACAGGAGGACAACTGATGACTAAAACATCTTGGGTGATTATGAAAGAATACGATTACCCAGGCTTCATAACCCCACCAGCCGTTCACATGATCGGCTTTCGTTCTAAGCGAGAGGCGAAAAATGAGTGCGATCGGCTAAACAAAAAGGCTCTTTCCTTGGTTTACTACCTCTGCTGCGTGAAAGTGTTTCAACCACAGGAGAACAACTCATGACTGACCAACACCCACTGACTGACGAGAAGGCATTCAAAAAGTTTTGGGATCACACTGTTGATGTAGCACCGGAAATTCTTTACACCCCAGATGGGATACGTGCCGCTGCCGATTGGCAGTTGGAGCAGGTGATTGAGTGGTTGAAAGATAACATGCGTAAGCATGTGTATCAAGACTACTATGGCGCTGATGAGCAGCAAGAGGTATTCAAGTGTCTTGAAGACCTCAAAATAGCAATGCGCCCACAGGAGAACAACTGATGACCGACAACGAGAAAAGGGCGAACTTCCAACGGTTGTTCCCAGAAGCAGTGGAGAAACTTCTTCACCGCCTAGAGATCGTTAAGAAAAAAAGCGCTAAAGGCAGCTACTCCTGGGACCAGGATCTTGTCCATGACACCTGGGTTCAGATTGCAAGAGCTTTTGCTGAGACTGCCGACGCTTTTGGCGTTCGATTCGAGGTGTTGGTCGACGGCACTGAAGTCGATTTCGTCGAACCAAAATCAACCAAAAAACGTAACAAATCATGAATTTTGAACTGACCGTCGAAGACTACACCATTATCATCAACGCTCTCCATTACTACAAAAAAGTGGAGAAGCAAGGACACTTCCAAGCCTATGACGACGCACGGATCAACGGCCTCCGTGATAAACTAGCCAAGCAAATCACCAACCAGTAAAGCCTATGACCCTCTATGATTTCCTGTACTATGGCGCTCAGTGCTTCACCACCTTCTTTGTCCTAGGCGTTGCCTCCGTCATCCTTTCCTCAGAGCAGGACGACGACGATGACGATCGGGATGGAGGTATCCTTCAGCCTTGTTACGTGAAGCGATGAGCAAGCACAAGCATACAAGCGTAAAGATTTACGAAGATGAGCTCGACATCCTCTTCTACGCCCTAGGCCATGCTGCTGTCGTCAGAGAGCTCGATCGAGACGACACCAAGACCATTCGCAAACTACTCGACCGCCTTGACAGGGCGATAACAAGATTATGACTCAATCGTTTTCCAACAAAGACTACGGAACCCAGCGTTATGAACGCCTCAAGGAATCTATCGACGAGTACCTTGGAGAGCAGGGAGAAGACAGAGGCGCTGGCCCATTCCTTCGGGACCTCCGTAAAGCCTGTATTGACCTGAACTTCTACCACCAAGAGTGTGTGGACAATTTCACAACTATCCACGACTACTTCTCCTGACTTGCGCTTTCCCTCTTTCTCCTGTACAATATTCGCATACCCAAGGAGGCTTCCCCCATGACAAACGCACAGCTCATCAACGAAATCCTTTCAAGCGCAGGCTCCACTTTCGTCTCTGTCATTTTCGAGAAGAGGGATGGCAGCCAGCGCAAAATCACCATTAACCCCAAGCAGTATGGCGAGGTTAAAGGTACAGGGACTAAGTGCTCCGACCCCAACATCTTTCGGGTCGTAGACACTAAGATCGGCCAATGGCGCAGCTTTGACGCTCGCCGCGTCATTAGCATTACAAGTAAGGGTGACACCGTTGACCTTCTCTCTACCGAGGCCAGTCATGATTAAGCGCTACGTGACTCGCGGTAAAGCTTACGAGCTCAAAAACTATTCGGTCTACCTAGGTATCGTCGCCTACATGGCTATGATCGTTTCCGGCGACGTGATCATGGGAGCGGTAGGCAAGCTTGTCGCCGAGACCCTAAGGATCCCTTATTTCTTGCATACCGATGCGAAAGACATGGCACGCCTTAGCTACTTCTTCATCGCCGCTTCCATTTTCGCCATTACACAGCGTTTACTATGATCCACTTCCTCGCCTTATCTGGCTCCGCCACTGCTTTCTTCGTCCTCTTTGTTGGAATTATTTTTGCCCTGGAGGCTCAGCTCAAATGAACACTCTTAACAGGTTCCTGCTAGCTGTCCTCTTTTGTGTCCTTGGCATCCGTTTAGGCTTCGAGGTCTCTAGCAGCAAAGATGCTACAATTCTTCCGTCCCATTGCCATCAAAAATCATGAGCGCAGGCTTTGACCCCAAAGAAATGATTGACTATGCCGAGCAAATAGCTCAGGAGATGGCCTCCAATATGCCAGACGATGAGGCCGTCCACATGACCCGAGACTTTGTCAGAGTCATGCACGATTGGCAGCCAGAGGTCTACAGCAAATTGGTGGATGATCCCACCATGCTGGCCATAACGTCACTAACCACTGCCAAGCTGTTCGAGCTGGCTTTCTTGAAGGCTTACAGCTATAGCGAGAGACATGTCCAGGCCCGTGAGGCTATCGAAAAAGTACTTGGAGAGCAATCATGACCGCACGCACCTTCCTACGCCGCTCTATCGGTTCCTGGACCAGCCAGAGGCGCTACCTGTACGCCCCCAAGCTTGAGCCCGTGAACCTGACCACAAACTTTACTATGACGGAGGACGAGCATGGCCGATTTACCATTGACTGGAAGGGCCAAACCAGTGGCGAGATGGTACTGACCCTTGAAGGTGACATGCTGCACCGCTCTAGGGATTATTTTGGCAAAGAGGCCAACTCCTCCAAGATCCAGGTGATTGACGAAGACTGCCTTGTGATGAGGACCAGCTACGGCGGCTGCCGGTTTCGTGAAGAAGTGAGGTTGTGCGAAGACGACTTCTTCCGCCTCAGGCAAACCGTTGGCTTTGATCTCAAATCAGGCAAGCTGGTTCTTGCAGGACAGTACTTCGAGACTAGGTTATGACCTACAAACCTATGCCTAGTACAGAGGGGCTATTCGACCGCTTCTATGTTGACAGCACCAGCCCTACGGGGCTTCGATATGCTAAGGCGACCTACCGCAACAGAAGGAAAGCTGGAGAGCCTGCTGGCTGCCTGTCTGGCAAATATGTGGGCATTCGCCTTAACGGTGTTTACTACACTGTTCACCGCATCATACAGAAGATGAAGACGGGCGAAGATCGTCAAGACATGCAGGTTGACCACATCAACCTTAACCACCGAGACAATCACCCGTTTAATTTGCGCTGGCTCAGCACTAGGGATCAACACCAAAATACGACAGCATGTAACGAAACAGGCTTCAAGGGAGTTACTCTTGAGAAGAGGTGCCTATCTCGTCCTTTTCGTGCTACAATTTGGATCGAAGGTAAGCACAAATCTCTCGGCTACTTCCAAACAGCTGAGGAAGCCCACACTGCCTATCTGACCGCACTTAAGGAGATCCAATGACTGATCCATCCCGCTACACGATCCGCTACCTCAACTTTGAGGGAGCCAAGATTGACATCTGCGTTGAAGCAGAGCATGTCACAGAGGCTATTGAGGCTGCAAGGCATGAGGTTCCTGCTCTTGCCTTACACCCAGGCCGCATCCATTCCGTTATCCGAGGTTGCTCATGACTACTTTTGTCCACCCTGGTTGCAACGCCAACCACTTCCTTGATGCAGCACTTGACCTTAATGTCGAGCCAAGCCCAGAGTTTGCAACGACTCTCCAGCTCTACGGTGTTCAGCACATCATGTCTGAAACCAGTGAAAGCGAGCTCAATGACCTGAGCAGTGACCTGCCGACTGATGCGCACCTTGTTACTTTCCGTTTCCCAGACGGTGTGGTTTCCAGCGATGCCGTAAGGGCTTTCACTAAATGTGATATCTTTGACGCCTACTCCGATTCAGGAGTTGATGTACTTGGAATCAAATCTGGATTTGGCTCCATCCGTCCTAAGCTGTACAACACTCAAACCAAGGGGAAAAAATGATTATCAACGTCACATCTAACAGCGGCCACATCTACTGGGGTGGATTCTCCCTCTTCTGGGGAAATGCGATCGACTACCTCCCAGGTTTTTTGGCCATCAGCAGTCCCAACTACATTCTTGAGTTTGGAGACATCGACAATGGTAACGGCGTCTTTCTCACTAAATACGGCCAAGGTGACATCGAGTACAGAAGGCAGATCATCAAGCTTTGACCTGTATTGCTCTTCTAAGGGCCCTAGAAGCCTCTACAAGGGGCTTGTTAGACCTAGCCAATGGATTTACCTAGGGAACGGTCTAATCAAGCTTCTAGAGCCTTCCTGAGCTCACCTTAGTTTCATGCTACAATTCACCCATCAACCAAAGGAGATCAACTACATGACATTCCTCAAGACCATCGCCGCCTCAGCCCTAACCGGGCTTGCCGCATTCGGCTTCGCCTCAGCGTCATATGCCACCCCAACAACCGGTGTTGTGAGGGAGGGTTCTAATGATGCCCATTTGATGTTGGTCCAAGGATTACAGCGTAATGGGTTGCAGGTAGTGGTTAATCATGAGTCCTGTGATGGATTCGCAGGTTTTTATTCTGGTAAACGTAAGCTGCTTGTCATTTGCCAGGACAATGGGGTAGCTGGTGGTCCGATGGTGGAATGGACTGCTAATGACATGGATACATTGAGGCATGAGGCCCAGCATTTTATTCAGGACTGTGTTGTTGGTGGTAATCATGATAATCAGCTGTCGTCTGTTTACCGGTCACCTGCTGAGCTTGGCTTAGAGGTCTTAGGGACAGATCGTATCCAAAGGATTACGGAATCGTATCGTGCCCAAGGAGCAAATGATCTGACGTTGTTGTTGGAGTATGAAGCCTTTGCTGTTGCGCGGATGAATGTACCGCTGGACCAGGTACGTGACATGAAGCTTCACTGTGGAGTTTGATCATGGGTATCGAATTATTTTTCTTCTGGTTCCTGATGGGAGGTGGTATAGCATTCATGATTGGCATGGGTGCTTAGTGATCTTTTGAATGGTCCTTCCTTCGGGAGGGATTTTTTTATTCCGTCAGCGGCTGTTTTTATGGCAAGGCTTTGGAGCGTTAGGAGTACAAATTGTTGTTGTAAACGACAATCCTTGGTACTCCACGCGACAAATGGTGTCGTTTACTGTGCGACAAATGGTGTCGTTCTCTGCGACAAATGGTGTCGTTTTGCGCGACTAATTTGACGCGATACCTATATATAATACTTCTAATACAATTAATACTGTTGATAAGCAGATTATGCATAGCTTTTTTAATCGCCTACAGCATGCTTGATCCTAGCCTTCTACCCACTGATACCTGTTGGCTGGTTTAAGGGCCTTGTAGAGGCTTGTAATGGTCTTAGACGTGGATTGGGGTAGTGGGAGGAAGTCCCAATATATATATACCCTGTTGGCTGGTTGAGTTGGGGATGAGAGGAAAGAGGTGGGATTGACGGCGCCCGTTACGAAACTTTACACAAAATTGATACAACTCTCAACGTATTTATACCTATCGTTCAGCAGGGTTTGATGAGGGTCCCTTATGTTACGATTTATCACACGCCAGTACAAAATTACTAGCCAAACGTCGGGGCTGGGCGCGGCCACGATCACAATTCGTATCGGATTGTAATGAATCGTAATGTTACGAATTTTTAAGACGTGGAGCAAAGCGCTAAAGCATCGCATGATCGTGAATAATGCGGCGGACGCCGCTCACGGTCACGCTTGACACCCGGCTCGTCCGGTGCTATGATTCAATCAAACAACAGGAGGACCACCTCATGGACCATCTCGCTCAATCCATCGCCGACACCTACGCCTACTACGTGGGCAAGAACGATGACCTAGAGGGCTTTTTCGCCGACCTGTCCCTGATGATCATGGAGAGCGAAGACAGCATCGACTCGCTACCCGAAGCCCTAGAGGCCAACCTGCAGCTGAACCAGGCCCTGGACGGCGAGGACGAGGACGAGGAGGTGTGACCGTGAACAATGACCGGCGGGCCGCTCACGATCATTATTGACAAGGCGCTCGCTATCCTGTACAATTTTTTATATCAACCAAAGGAGACCAGCCATGACCCGCGAACAGAACCTACAAGCCATGATGCAACTCAACTCTATTCGCGCTCTAGCTACAGATCCAGCCGAGGCCTTGAGACTGCATCAGGCCTTCTACAACCACCAGATTATCGAAGCCATTCTTTCAGGCAACATCGATAGCCTACAGACCGCAGCCTGATTCTCAACAATCAACCCCAAAGGAGACAATTCCATGACTCTCTATTCCTCAGATCAAGATTTCGCCACCACGATGGCCCGTTGCTCGAACGCCATCGAAAGATGCAAGCTAAGCGCCCGGTCTCTTGCTGGTCACAATAACAAGGCCAATCAGCTGGATCAAATTCACCGCGCTATGGGGTGGAAGCCATCAACCATCCAGGACTGGAATGTGTGACCGTGAACAATGACCGGAGGGCCGCTCACGCTCACCATTGACCTGTTATAGTTAATCCATTCACTACCGGAGCTCATCCAATGACACTTTCAATCGCTGAACAGATCGAGACCAACCGCAATCTTCTACTTAGCCTTCCCTACTACTGCAATTTTGCCGAAGTCTGGAACCCAGACACACTAAGACACGAGTTGAGCTGTGTCTTCGAGACTACAGATAGGGGGACTGAGATACTACGGGCCTCGTGACCGTGAACAATGACCGGAGGGCCGCTCACGCTCACATTTTTTCAGCGATGTCTCTATAGAACTCATCGCCATCGAATCTAGTGGCCGAGAGAATCTCACTAGCTAACTTACGTCGCCTCCTACGGGTCCCTGAACTCCACAGGCTGCGGCCAACCGCCTGTAACCCGGCATAGGCCAGAAAGAAGGGAAGAAGCGGGTAGAGCACCAGCAGGGCAACCCCGCCGGTTTTTACTACGATGACCCCAAGCGATTCTAGAAATTCTTTCACTTGGCGATACCATGGATACGGCGCCATGTGATCCAGGTAATCGCCTGCAGTTCTGATGCCTTTAACCCTAGGTCATCAGCTGCCTGAGCATAGTCGCCTTTAATCTCTCGACGCAGCTTGACGCCAATACGTGGGACATCGGCCAGCGTCACGCGGGATCCTTGCCAGATGCACCATGCATGGCCGTCAATGCAAACTTCATCTAGGCCAGCGATACAAGAGGCAAACTCCCTAAGTTTAGGGCCGCTGAGAATTTCTAGGGCTGCCAATAATGTCTCTTGACCGGACTCTAGGATTTTTATTGCTTTAGCTTTATTGGCCCCAAAGGTGCAGACCTTGGTTGATGTTGCCTGCTCAGTCCCTGCTGTAACGTAAGCATTTATTAGCTGCTCAGCGTCGATAACGTTGCGAGTCCATTTATTACGGGGAGATAGCGCGGCTAGAACGCTAATCGCCTGGTTGACGGGTACGCTGTAGCGATCGGCCAGTGTTATCGCGATGTGTTTGGCCACTCCGTACCACGCCATACCGTAGGCGATCTCAGCAGCGCTGGCCAACTCGTAAATGGCCTTAATGTTCTTGATGTTTTTCTTGGTCATGGATAACTCCATTGGGGGAATAATGAAAGTGTAACACGTGATCGTGAACAATGACCGGAGGGCCGCTCACGATCATTTTCTAAATAACCACAGCCTCGCAAGGTATTTCAAGGATGACAACTGAGTCCTGCTTTGCTAGATCTTTGTAGTCGCTTGCGGCCTTGGCGGTGTCTGGCTTACCAAACCCGGCAGCCTCCCAAACTTCAATGATCAATGTGGGCTCATCGTAAATCCCGAATACTCCGGCCCATCTGCCGGTAGCTTCATGGATTGTATGACCTCCTGGAAAATGGATTACTGCCAAGTCTCTGACCAGCTGATCAGCCTGACCATGATCAAGGAACTTAGAATCCAGGCCGCAATAGATGAGGTGGGTTTTCATGGATGACTCCGATGGGGGGATGTTTTTAAATATAGCACGTGACCGTGAACAATGACCGGAGGGCCGCTCACGCTCACCATTCGTCTTGGAAGATGGCGATATATGGGAGGCCTAGGAGAAAGATAACGGCTAGAAGGGCTTCCATTACTTAGCAAGGTTGGCAAGGTACTGATCACGGCGGCGGGCCAGTTCAGCTAAGTAGCTAGGAGTGAAGGTTGGTGCTTTAGCTGCTTCGTTCAGCACGGCTTGGAATGCTTTGAGGTCGTAGCGGGAAGTTTGGTGGCAACGCATGGTTAGAACCTTTAGTGTTTGGAAGGGGTTTGGTGCCCCGTGATTTGAGTATGGCTCACGGGTGGCCAGATGGTCAAGGGTAGTTAATGAAGCTTAATGATCGTGATCAATCGACCGGAGGGCCGCTCACGCTCACAATTTTTAATATGACCAATCAATATAGCGATTGGATTCTGCTTCCATAAAATCGAGCTCGGCCTCCTCATCCTGGCGCAAGGCCTCCTCCTCAGGCGTCTCAGGGCGGGTGATATACCAGCGGCCAAGCTGGAAGAGTGCCCTCTCATCCCAATCGGGCAAGAGGTTCCATTGGAGATACAAGCTATTGCCGAGATGCAGATAGAACCAGGGATTCCTAGCCGTTAGCTTCATGTTGATCGGAGACCAGCTGAACGGGGTCCTTGCGAAGTGCTCATCGAAAACTCTAGTCATGGTGGGCCTCTTGGGGGGATGTTTTTTAGTATAGCGCGTGAGCGTGATCAATGACCGGAGGGCCGTTCACGGTCACGATAATCAATTACTTGACAGCTACTTTCGCAAGTGCTATCATTTCACTAAGGGAGAAATCCCTTACCACAACAGGAGTTACCCTAATGACCAAAAAGCAGATCCGCGACCTTCAAGCCTTCGCTATCGAGCTAGTCAAGGAAGGTCGACCAGAAGCCGCTAAGGAAGTCCTAAGCCTGATAGCCCGTGCCTGACTGGCTCAAGATCCTATCGGCCTACCCTCTGCTAGCCATTGCATTTATCTATTGCCTACCCCTTGTAGGGGCGGCCTGGTTAGTCAGAAGGGTGGGGAGCTGGATAGTGAGCGTGATCAATGACCGGAGGGCCGTTCGCGATCACGATTAGAATCTAGACCATGGAGCGCAGTTCTGTCAACACCTGGTCACATCCCTTGCGGCACCAGGCTCCTAAGCGGTAGGTGTCCTCAGCCAGGGCTATTACCTCATTGATCACAGCGGCTACTCTCTCCTTGATGGGGGTGGGTCGTGCTGCTTGTAGCTCTTGCTCGGCGTGGGCCAGTAGGGTGGACTGCTCGTCGATGCACTGAAGCAGCTGTGCCTTGGTGCTCTTGCTGGTGATACGAGTGGTGGTGGTCATCGGATAAGTCCTGTGGTAGTGGTAGTGTGAGCGTGATCAATGACCGGAGGGCCGTTCGCGATCACGATTGGACATGATATGTTCTGCATAATGTTAAAATAAAGAATTGATATCTATGGGTACTAGGCAAGACCGAAGCAAATCGATAAAACTACTGTAGCTGCAGCTGGGATGCATGTGTAATTACAAGCAGTACAGCAACACTCTATGGAGTGACAACAACTCGAATGTGTAGAGGGTAGAACAAACCGCGACCCAAGCTGTGTCAATCTAACCCCCCACCCCCGATTGTGCAGGGCCAGCGGTAAGACCGCCCCCTCTAGAAATTTTTCACCAAAACTGAAACGAGTTTAGCGGATTATACCAGATCTCTCAACCAATCACGTTCTTTGGGTTCCAGAAGCATTATGGTGCGATTCATGAAGGTTTTAGCCTGTTGTTCTGTCATCTGGTGATAGAAGCGGGCTAAGAGCTGTTTTGCGCCATCTACTGATTGGCAGCGTACTGCTAGGAGGAGAGCTAGGGAGTTTATTACCATTTGTCGACCAGCTAGTTCCTTCATTATAACAGGTTGGCAGACTAACTTTGACCGCATAGAGTACCAGTGATGGCTTTAGACACTTCAGGAAGCTGGGTAGCAGGCGATGATCTGCGTATTATCGAGTGTTTGATGTTACCATTTGGCACTTATGTACTTGATTGCACTCAGAGCTGTATGAATCAGCTCCAGGAGATGTCTGACGCTGCGGTTTTGCGTGTAAGGGCTCTTTTAGATGAGTATGAGGCAGCTGATCAGGCAGAATCCAACCAGAATTTAGGTGATACTGAGGGTAAGGTACTGGTTAAAGCCGATGTATTGGAGTGGGAGGTTGTCGGTAACGGTGTAGCAGGCACAACCCAGGAAAAAGCCAACATTCGGGCTGAAATTGCGCGTTATTTTGCGTTTTGCTCTTGCCTTGGCAGTGTTTTACCGGGCGGTGGAAGCGGAGGACATGCAGGTCATGCCAGTCTGATTCGTTCCTGATGGTACTATAAGGCAACTTTATTGCAAGCCACTATGTCTGGTCATCCTGAAAATTCACCAGAAGTTAATGAGATGATGGCTGCTATCGGTAAGGCAGAGATTGTTCAAGTATGGTGCAAGAGCTGTGAAGAGTTTGTACCAATGAATGCTGCTTATGCTAAGTATTTAAGTGGTGAAATCGAGTTCTGTAGTAAGTGTCGTACATAAGCGTAGCGAGGACGAAGTCCGAAGGTAAGCTGAAAATGGCGCGGGGCGCGTACTGGAAGACTAGGTGGATTATGAGAATCCCATGGCTAGTACGTCTCCGTTGCTTCCATACCAGAACGGAAGGCTGCTAGTGCCCTCATTGGGCGCTGTGAGCCTTGTGAATGGCCGTTGGGTGGAGGCTGCGGGGGATTCTTACCTTGTGCGTCTTTTTATCAATAGGCAGCAGTACAGTGGGGTCTCTTCAGGATCTAAACCCATTCCCCTGTCTAGCCAGCTCGATGGACAAATGATGCCTGGAGCAAGTGGCGACCAGTTCTATTATCGTGGCTATGCTTTAGACTTTACTACGGTTCCTGCTGACTACGACTTATTGGTTGGAGACGAGACTGGCTTTACCTGGGTCCAGGTAACAACGCAGTACGATTGGCTGGCCACTGGTACTGCGTGCCGTTTCCGCTTTGGCGATGACCAGATCATGCCAGCAGCTAAAATTCAGCGGTCTAGCGGTAGATACGGCGGCCAAGGGATTGACCAGATTATCTATAGCGAGATTGGCGGCGTTGAAATCCAGCTTACTGGTACAGAGCTTCAGAACTAATGAAAGTCAATACAACCGATAACTTAGCAAAAACTCTAGGCAACAGTAAGGGGTATCTGGGAGAGTTGAAGGTACCTGTTATAGGTCTTAAGATGGGTCTCCCTATTGGCTTTAAAGCTAAGACGGAAAAGGTCGTCGACGCCATTGACGAAGAAAGCATGCTAGCTGAAGCAGAGAAGCGACTTAATGAGGTAATGTCCAATCTGGCTCAAGAGGTTGAAGCTGCTCTCACTGAGGCTTTAAAATCTAGTGTGTGGAGCTGGAAGGGTGGTGCTAGGGACATCTACGATACCGGGGAGCTAGCGAGATCCGTGAAGGTCGCAGTTGTAGATGGTGGTATCAGCGTGTCCTATGGCGCTTCTTACGCAAATATCGTTCACAATGGCGGCTATATTCAGCCTTACGGTAACACATCAGCAAGGCCTATCTACCTGCCGCCTCGGCCATGGATATCTTCTGTTTTGTACGGGGATGGGCCTGTTGCTCAATTTGATTTTGATGATTTTCTTAAGCGTAACCTGTAATAGGTACTCTAGTCCAGTTTTTAACTGGTATCCCTAATGAGTAAGCTTCCTTTCGTGGTCGCACCTAGGGTCAACTCTCGCATTGAGACGCTAGGCAGCGATGTTAGCGGTAAAATTGAGATCGAGCGCAAGGGATTCCTAACTGTAGGAGAGAAATCGTTCATGGCGAATGTCAACGCTCAGGACGATGTATTGAAAATGGTAATGAGGATCTCTCGCGCTGTTGGCGCTAAGTTCGAGCTAGGCCAGCAGGACGCCTATCAGCAGGTCGTACTGGCTGTCAGTGAGCCCGAAAAGTGTGAATATCCTATTGCCGACGAGTTCGCTGACGAAATTGCTGAACTTGCAACAACGATGATGGCGAGCGAGCAAAAGAAGCAGCTTATGGCTGCCTACTGTATGCTCCTGTATCGCGTCAATGATGAGATTGGGATGACTGACGTCATCGACCTCCACGAAGACCTTGTAGACGCCTTGTCGGGCCTTTTTAGGGACGAAGAGATGAAGAGCCTGGAGCGCCTTGTCGACAAAGGCGACGAAGAGGGTCCTGACAGCGAGGATCTTGGCGAAATCGAAAAAAAGTAGGCGCTGGTGAAAGTGTCGAGCCCGACTGGGAGGACATTTACTGGAAGATGAAAAAGGCATTCCCAGGAGACCCTGAGTACTCTTGGGATCGCTTTTACCAGCTACCTTACGAATATGTTCTGAGGGGTTATCACAAGATGCTGGATCTGCGTCGTACAGAGCTGCATGAGCTTGAATTGCCAGTGGCTCTTAATACTGCAGTTTACGCAAACAGTCAAAGAGATCCTAAAAGCAGCAAGAAACCTGCAAGCCCGTTAGATTTTGCAATGTTCAAGCCTTTGGAGGGCCAAGGACCTGCGGGGTACTACGCAGCCTGCTATGTTCATATGATCAAAGCCAAAGAACTGCCTGGCTGGGCGTTGTTCTGTTACAAGGATGTTGCTCCTTCTGCCCGAGGCAGAGTAGGGGGTCAATATGCGCTTTTTGCGCATGATGCCATCCTTGTCGGTCCGCGCAAAACAGAGGCGGGGTACAAGGGGTTCCTTATTGCCTTGGAATCGGCGTCAGGCGAGGTCCGAACCTTCTCGGATCCTGCTGGTAACTTCTACGACCTGACGTTGCCCGAGATTCCTACCAAGGTCATTGCAGAGGAGGATGTAACCCTCAGCTAGAGGGCCACTCTCCAATCATCTTATTGGCGTATTCTTCAACGATTTTGACGTCCTCCTCGGAGTACGGGCCAAAGCCGTTGATCCCGCCTTTTAGCCATTGTTGAATGCGCCACTCTGCTTCGATGGTGTAGAAGGGCTGCATTCGAAACCAGGCCATCCATTCTTGACTAGACTTGTCTTGGTTGCATTTTTGGCAAGCGGGAATACAATTCGTGGTCCTGTCCTCACCTCCGTTGCTCTTAGGCCTGACGTGATCAATTGTCAAGTCTGTAAGAGATTCGTCGACAATAGGTGTAGCACCGCAGTAGGCGCAACGATTGTTCCAGCATTCTTTAATAGCAGTGCGCCATTGGTGGCGAGCTTCTCGGCGTGTCAGGGCTGACATGTTGTACAAATAATCTGAAATCCTCTCGTAAACGGGGAGGTAATCCTGGGATCGGTGCATCTCAGATCTTAGTAAAGACGACACCACTGGAGAAATGTTCTTTCATCAGCGCTTGGCCTCCGGGTGGTATGTCTATCTCTATGGTACCAGCCAGGTAAACTAAAATAGCATTTTTGAGCCTGTGGCACAGCAATTTCCTACTTCAGCACAGGTTATCTACGACACTTTGGTGGCTGACAGTAGTTTCCCTCTTTTGATCGGAGAATACTCCTTCCGGGCTGGTCAGACTGCTCCTGCTATATCTGTCGTCACCCCAGGACAAGATTTACCTGCTATCAAAAAGATCGGCGGCGTCGAAGTTGTTATTCATGATGCAGCCGACGTAAAGCGCCGCGATTATTTGACTTCAGGATCCGACATATACATTGACTGGAAAGTCTTCTTTATTTGCTGGGAGCCCGCCACTGGATTGGAGTTAACTGCTGCGGTCGCTCGTGCCATGCAGCGCTTTGCGGGTTCTACAAGCTTTGAAACTGTTGCGGTAGCAGACGGGATTGGAGCACAGGTTCAGACTATGCTAGTAATTAAAGGCGACATGCCGATTTTGGCAGAGTAAAGGGTTTGGCAATCTAAGGCAACGGCCCCATGCGGGTCTGAGGTACCTTCGTGCGGGCTTTCGCCCGTTTCTCCTATGGCAAACTTTTCAGCCGCATTTGGCTACGATTTTTACATTGTCCCTGTTCAGAACTCTCTGATCACCGACTTTGCGAGCAACCCAGCGCTCGACAGCACCACCCCTCCTACTTCCGATGCTACCGTCTCTTATAGTAATGGTATCTTCACTGTAGATTCCGTTGCTTACGCGATGGACGGCACTGATGCTGGCATCCGTTTGGCCAGTTTGACAAACGCTGCCCTTGAGACTGATACCGGTTCTGAAGAGATCTACACCTACGACGACGAGACCAAAGGTTATTCTCAAGCCGTAGCTACCACCAAGAGCTTCAGTATCTCCCTTTCTGGTATTGCAGACTTCAACGACGCTGCTTACAAGGTTCTTCGCCTGACCGAGCAGAATACCGTGGCTGACGGTCTTCGCGTTGCTTTCAAGCGTGTTGGTCCTACTGGCACCACTGAGACTGTTGAGGGTTACGGTACCTTGACTGGCTACACCGAGTCTAACGAAGTTACGAGCATCGTGTCCTGGGAATGTACACTCACCGGTTACGGTCCTTACCACCTGACTCTTGCTAGTTAGCTGACTGGAGGTTCTACGGGTGGCATCGCCACCCTGAACAACTTTACCCTAACAGAGTTTTTCTCTCCGGCCAACGCTGACGCAACGGCAGTACCTGTTTCCATCTTAGGTGGAACCAATGGTGATACAGCTCAGGGCACAGTCAATACTGTCGGCGGAGAAATCTCCGGCAGTGTTACAATTACCGACCCGGGTACTAACTTCGAGGTTGGTGAGTCCGTTGTTATCACTGAAACCACTGGTGGCGGGTCAGGAATTTACAATGGTGAAGTTGAATCCATTTCCTAAGTCCGTAACCATAGAACTTACGGCAAAAAACACCAAGGGCCTTACAAGCCCTTTTTTTTATGGAAAGCTAAAGCCAGCAAGGGTATTTGGTAAATGGCTGACGTAACCAAGGGTACGAACTTTTTTATCGTTCCTACGATAGACCGTCAGTCAGCCACAAAAGCTGAGGCCGATATCCAGAAGCTGGTTCAGCAAGGAGCGGCAGCCGTCGCAGCAGGCAATGATAAACTGCTTGCTCAGCTAGATGCCAAGATGAAGGCCAAGCTGTCAGGTAAAAACACTGAAGCCACGGTTAAAGTTAGTTACGAGACGAGCAGTTCTGCCGGTCAGTTCAAGGAGGTCAGGCGGCTTGCGGCCACCACGTTGGACCCAATGATTGCCGACTACAAAAAAATGGTCGCTATCCAGGGCGAGTCTGCCCTGAAGGTCAAACAGGAGTTGAATGCTCAAAAAGATAAGCTCAACTTGCTAAAGCAGCAAAGCTTGACGATGAGCAAGAACGGGCAGGCTATCAACCGCAACCTGCAGCTCCGAAAAGAGCAAACTGCAGAGGTCAAGAGACTTGAAGGGGTATTGACTCGGGTAAGTACTCTTTCGTCGCTCAAAGGACAGCTGCGTGAGGAAAGCCAAAAGCTTTCCATGATGAGCCAGTACAATGTTGAACTAAACAAGCAAGGGCAGCTTGTAACAGTCGTCAACAAGAAATGGGCTGAACAGTCTAAGGTTGTTCAAGGACTTAGCGGGCAAGTAAATGCTGCGGGCAACGCGGCTAAAGGCTTTGGGGCTAAAATTCAAGCGTCAGGGGCGGCCATGCAGGCCGCTTTTGGGTGGATCAGCGCTGTTGTGGCAGGACTAGCCGCAGTTGCTGGCGCTGTCGGTATGATCACAGGCCGTGTCAAGGACATCCAGGCGATTAAGCTGACCTTTGACGGCCTAGGACAAAGCATACAGGCTCAGAATGCCATCCTAGGATCCGCTAAAAATATTGCACTAAGCTATGGTGTTTCTCTTCGCAAGATTGAGGGAGCCTTCCGTCGTTTGGGCCCTGCTATCCTTGAGTCCGGTGGTACCTTAAAGGATACAGAGGGCGCGATCAAGTCTCTTGCAGCTAGAACCACAATGCTTGGCTTGAATACCGAGCAAACTGGTCGATATATCGAAGCATTTGCTCAGGTTATGGGTAAAGGCAAGCTTCAGTCAGAAGAGCTTAACCAGCAGTTCTCTGAACTTGATGGTGGATTGCGCGGGCAACTGAAGAATTGGCTTGCCGCAAATAAGGGTATTACCGACTTCGAGACCGCCATGAAAAACGGCGAAATCACCTCTGGTATTTTCCTTGAAGCATTTGAGGCGATTAACGAAGAGATTCGTACTAAGTTCTTGCGTTCTATTGGCGACACTCAGCAAGCCATTACTAAGATGGGTTCAGAAGGTGGAATGACACTGAACCAGTTGAATGCTAAGCTGCAGACACTAACCTCTATTGGACTAGAATCAGTAGGCAAGGCTTTAGCTCCACTCGGCAAAGAGCTGATGAAGATTTACGCGGCTTTTATTCAGGTTTTCACGAAAATTGCCACGGAAATGCCGGGTATTCAGGCCTTGTTCCAGGGTCTGGGCCATGTTCTCGGGGTTATCGCTAAAGTTGCGGTTAATAAGCTACTCCTGGGATTCGGCATGCTCATGAAAGCGATCGACCTTGCCGTACAAGGACTTATGAAGCTCTACGAAGCCCTAAAGAATATCCCCGGCCTCGGCGGCATATTGAAGGGCTTAGAACAAGCAGGCGAAGCGTTAAATAACAATTTTGACAAGTCTATCGATATTTTTTCTAAGCTAAGCGACGAAACAACTGGAGCTAAGGCGGAATTAGCAAAATACAACGATGAATTAAAAAACTTAGCTGAACAGCAAAGAACAGGCGCAATTACACAAGAGGAGTATGCCAAGAAAGAAGCAGAAATAATGGCCAGAAGAACCGCAGCTTTGCAGGCACAAGCGCAGAAAGAACTTGACATAGAAAACGAAAAACTCGGCCAGATGGTGGAGGCAAGAAACAAGCAACTGGAACGGGATGAACAGTTGATGAACCGCAAGATTGAAACTATAAATTCGGCCAAGGATCAAGAGCTCGCCGCTATTGATAGCGTGATTGCTGGCCTTGAAAGGCAGAAAGAAGCAACAGATAGGGTCTACGACGCGAAAATTGATTCCGTTAAACGCTCAGCAGAAGAAGTAAAAAACAGTATTGACAAAGAAATATCTGCCTTGAATTCTCAAAAAGAATCAGTCAAAGCGTTTTACTCAAACCGAATAGAAGCGGTTAAGGACTACTACTCCAAAGTGAAAGCGGAGATGGATGCTGCTCATTCTAAGGAGATGGCTCAGATAGATGCAGCGATAGCCAAGGCAAAACAAAGGCATAGCGCTTCACTTGGTAGCCTCGACAACGGGCCTCAGAAGCAAAAGCTTGAAAGGATGCAGATACGCGAGCTGAACAAACAGATCGCGGCGGAGACTGATCAGTACAAAAAGCAGGAACTGAAAGCTCAACTCGAATCAATCCTAAACAGCAAGGAGAAGGCTCAACTAGAGAAGCAGTACGCTGAAGAGATGAAAAAACTTGAAGAGGATAAAGCAAAGAAGGAGAAGGAGCAGGCAGAAGAGAAGAAAAGACTAGACGCAGAAGAGAAAGAGCGTGTTAAGGAACTGCAAGAGGCACAACAGCAAGCCCTTGAAGATATCGCGAGTGCCGTTCAAGGCCTTGTCGATCAAAAGAAAGAGGCGACTCAACAAGAGAAGGAAGACATTCGGGCAATTCAGGACGCAAAGAAAGAGGCACAGAACGCATATGATGACATGATTGACGAAGAAAAAGAGAAGCGCAAGAGCGTCACTAAAGCCGCCTTGAAGCAGATCGATGAACTGAAAAAAGCCCACAAAAAAGAGCAGCAAGCTGTTGAAGATATTGAATGGGAAATGAGGAAAATGGTTGACACTCAGGGAGACATCTCGGCTGCCGCTGATAGGACCACAAAGGGCGCCTTAACCCGCCAGCTAAACAAAGTTAAATTGATTAGGCAAGAGATGGATAAGATAAACGCTGGTGGTGGTGGTACTGGTGGCAACTCTGGTGTACGTTTTGCTGGTGGCCCTGTTTCTGGTGGTTCCACCTATACCGTTAACGAGCTAGGAACAGAAGGATTCTTGAGCGCTTCTGGCAGAATGTCAGAGATCAAAGCACCTGCGTTCGGGGACTGGAAGGCTCCTTCCAGCGGTAGTGTTATTCCCGCTCATGTCTGGAAGGGCATCAAGGCGAGTCAAAACACTGAGATCAACATGCCTCGCAGCGTCAGCCCTGGAAATGCAGTCGCTCGTGCCATCAGTACAATCAACAATAGTACAGGTGATCACGTCCAAAACTCTGTAACCATTCAAGCTATTAATCCCACGCAGGCCGCTAGTGACATAATGGTTCAACTTGCCAAGATCAAGCGCCTTCGGTACAATTAACTGTAAGCGATTTGTCTGATGTTTGATTTCGGGAGCCCCTTAGATACCGCCAAGCTTTCATGGGAGTATGCTTTGAGCGCAGCTGGCCCCGAGATCCCCTTTGCTCCTTATGACGAGCTTGAGGAGCAGGACTTACGGAACGTGCTTGCTTATTTGCATATTGCCATCGGAGACGCCCTGCACAACGGCCTGGCAGACGAAGTGGTGGAAATACTTGTAAACGAGTACGATGGGGTCTTCCAGCTCCTTGCAGAAGGGTGTGACAGCTTTAGAGAGATGGTGCGAGCTAACAAGCATTTCCCTGCAACGGGCAACACCTCTGAAAATGTTCAAAAGTACAAGCAACTCGCTGGTCTTTGACTTCGGAATCCTAGCACCAGCTAGGCCCCTGAGATGTCGCAGATCGGAGTATCGTTTACGCCTTCAGGGGGTTCTCCCGTTTACAGTTTTGTGTTTGATAACTTTGGGGATAATGCAATGCCTCGAAACTATCAGTCAGAGGCTTCTTTTTCTCAATCTGCTAATGGCACGACTCTTCTAGATGGCCCTGCCTACAGGCAGAAGTACATCTGGGTTATCTCCTCGATTGTCCCTACGGCCCAGGCCGTGCAGATCGACCAAATGTTCCAGGCTTGGGACACGGACAGGTCGAACGGACTTCCTGTTGCCTGCGGAGTTGTTGACGAAACTTTTGGTGCCACGGTTAATGGTAGTGCGGTGTTCTCAACCCCTCCTACCTATGTTCGGATGGGTCCAAGGTTGACCATGGTTTCTTTCGGATTAACAGAGGTATAAGATGGCTTACATCGCTAACAAGACTAGGGTAGCTTCGCTGCAAATTGGCGGGGTAGACTACACCTCTGCTTTCAAAGAATGGGTTGCATCCGACTCAAGTGCCTACAAGAATGGCTGTATCCAGACTACTGGGAACCTGACTCTAGGTAGTTATTCCGGAGGACCTTTGATCGAAGACTATGACAGAGATAACTTTAAGAGAGGAACGCAGGTAATTCTGGAACTCGTGGAGCCAGGGGGAGCTCAGTACCGCCACCCGAGAGGTCTCCTTTACGTGGTAAGCACCTCCTACCAAATCGAATCAGAGCAGTTAGTAGTCGAGCTTGGGTGCAGGCTTACTATGATGGCGCTGACAGAAGAGATTGACGACCTGGTCGCCCTGGTTCCGGTTACTCTGGATATCGCTCAGACGACCTTTTCTAATTGCTCCGCCGCTTTCGCTTCTATGGGGCAGTATATCTATCAAGACAATACGGGAGCTTTGCAGACTGGGACTTTCTTCCAAGGTGACGGTTATAGCGGGGTCACTCCAGGTGATTGGGTTTCGGTGCTTGGCGTAACAACTGTTTCAGCAAACCCGCTTCAAGGGGGTGGAGCTATCCCTGACGAGATTTCGCTTTCTTATCAAGTGCCGTCAGGAGGCCTCTCAGAGGACAACAAAGGGCTTATTGAAACGACAGAAACGGATTCTTACTATTTCACAAACTATCCAGCAACTGTGTATGTAAGAAAGAACAGCGACGCCACTCCAAGTAATCCAAACGGAACTATTGGGAACATTGGCAACACGTCTACGGTTCCAGCCTCTTCCCCTAACAGTAGTCCTTGCGGGAACAGTCCAGCCGCTCCAGAAGGAGCCACGGTCCCAGCGTCCTGCAACGAAGGCTACGAACTAACCAATCAGGCGCTTTTCCTTCCTGCCTTTAGGCGCGAAGTGAATAAGTCCTATTATGATGGTCCAGGCGGTCAGATATCTCTTCGCAGCACCTTTGTCAGAGGGCCAGCTATTGAGGCCAACGCTCAGTACTACGCTGACAAGTTCGCGTACTGTCGAAACACTTGGGCTACGAGATGCAACCCTAACGGCAGCTGCCCATTCGAGGGAATGGACGAGATAGAACTTGGCCACACTGAAACCTTGAACTACTACGGAAATGCTAATGAGCTCGTAAGGACAGTGCAAGATGTTTATAGCCCAACCTTGTCGGCAGCCCAGCCAAGCGACTGGCGCTCTGGTATTGCAAACGGAGCTCCTCAAGATTTTAATCAGAACCTTTCGACAACCGAGATGTTCAGGTCCTCGAGAATTGATACAGAGTACTATCAAGAAGGGAACGCGAATGTACAAAAAGCCACCACCTTTACCAGTCTTGCCAGCAGAGGAGTTGGTCTTGGAGGCAAACTTGATGCTCTCGAAGGAATCAAAACAGTGACCATTAGGAGGTCTTCAACCAACACTACGGTTGACGTCACTCCGGATATCATTAACTCTTCGACAACCGACACAACTGAAAAGGCTACACAAATTGTATTGTTTACTGGCAGATACAAAGCGCAGCCGGAGGAGGTTGGCCCTTACATTTTGGAAGAGCAAGTCCCTGTACCTTTACTGTTTGACAACCAATCGGAGATAAATTCGGCGGTAGCAAGCTACGAAAACTATATCACCAGGTTCGTGAAGGGCGATGCTTTCGGGCTTCAGATAGCGGAAGCAATGCGACCAGAGGTGGCTACTGGCTGGTTCCCTGGCATGCCTTTTCGCTACAGCGACCCTAAAAAGGGCAAGGTGCTAGCCTTTAGAATGGATGCAACTAGCTGGGGCGTCAGTCCGACGGAATCGGCTTTTGTCACCAACGGGATGTGGATAGGGTATTCCAACGGAACTATAACGATTCCCGACAACGTCCTTGGTAACTCCAAGCCGAACATGGGGAGCGGTGGCTCACCTCCTTCTGACGTGGTGCCTCCCTCTGTTGACAATGAGTCAAGCGTTGACAGTGGTTCATTCGCCTGGAATGTTGATGTCTTTATAGGAACTAACTCAAACATTGTTGTCTACGGCAATGATGGAGTACTGCCTCCTCCAATGGGAGACGAGACAGTCGAAACACAACAGACTTTCACCGTTTTTGCCGCTGGGGCAATAGTCGCTCCTGGAGATCTGCTTGCCACTACCTCTGGGGGAAGCATTCCTCTTGACCTTGCTGGTTCCTTGATTGTAGCAGACGCTACGGTCGTCAATGCTGACCTGTTTTCTTGATAGGAAGACTACGACGATTCGATTAAGGCGAGATGGCTATCGCGGCTAAAATTTCAAGCTCTGAGCTGACGGCTCAGATTACCAATAGATTTGTAGGTAACTCGTTCGAGGCCCGCCTGATCGATGCCACTGGGACCACTTACGAGCCGGGCACCACCAACGACGCATCCTTCCTGACCTTTGAGGTTCCCCTCGGTACTGGTGGTTATCGGCGTCAAGTAATTAGCTACAGTCCTGGGGACGTTTCTACCTACACTGATGACGGTGTTGCGCTAACGACAAAAGCAACTATCTTTGCTCATGATGGGGGAGGTACTACTACTGACTTTTCTCATGTGGCTTTAGTATGGAGTACCGGGAATGCATCGGCCCTGGGCGCGGTTACAACGGCCCCCAGTGCAGCTGTTGACGGCACTTACACTAATATCCCTGTAGACACAACTACAGGAAGCGGAGCCGGCATGACGGTTGACCTGACTGTTACTAACTCTGGAGCTGCCTCTACCGATTACGCGGTTTCGATCGTAAGCGCTGGTTACGACTATGCCGCAACTGACGGAATTGTATTCCTGGAGGGCACCCTTGCAGGCCTAGGCATCGTCTCCGCTGGCGCTGGCAACCTTGCCGTGACGATTGATACGGTAAATACCCCGTCAAACGCTGGAGAGATCCTTTCAGTAGCACAGACAACCTCAAGTGTTGTACTTTCTGGTGGCAATGAAGCCGTCTTCTACTGGAACCTGAAGCAGTTCGGCTACTACAGTGTGTGACCATGATCTTGAACACATTATTGCAAACAAGCGTCGCTAACAGACTCGTGGATCTGGAGTTCAGGGCTTCGGATACGACTATTCAGGGAGATTTTGTTGGCAGTGTTACGGGAAAATGGGTGAAGTTAGGGAGCCGGGGCGAGGGGATTGTAAGCTATAACAATAAGCAATATGCAACCAAGCCTATCGGCTTTGTCTCTATTCCAGCGGGCACAGAAGTGGAGCTGAGCTACGCCAATGGTGTTTACTACAGCAAGTTCTGATCATGGCTATTAATCCCGTTTCGATGACCTCGCAGTCAATCAAAGAAAACACGGACGTAGTGATTGAAGTTCGGTACGTGGAGCCTCCTGCGGGAGTTCTCCTTGACCCACCGGAAGTACCTAACAAACTGATTGGGTATTACGATGGAAACTCCGATACGGTAAGGTTATATATTGTTGATAACTCTGGACTTCGGCTGCTTGCTCTGTAATGTCTATTAACAATCCTGTTATAGCTGGAGCTCCCGTCACAACAAGGGCTGACGCTAAAACTGTCGTAGGCACGATAACCTCAACAGCGCCACCGGGGGCCAGAGTTTTCGTTGTCGATGGCCAGGTGACTACTGTAAGTCAAAGCGCAACTAAAGAGGGTCAAATTCTCTTCTACCGCAATGGAAATGAGCTTTTTGTTACGATGTACGTTACTGTGTACGCGAACGTTGGAAATGGCCAGGTTAGCTTAGAGTGGCGAGCGGTCGAGAACTGGGGTTTCGTCCAAGACCCGAGGACAGGACTGGGAAAAGATCCGAATCTGGAATTTTACTCAACCTTGGCATCCTAACGCAGTTAGCCAAGAAACAGTGTCTGGATATAGCGGTTTTTTAAAAAAGCAGCAGACTCAAGCCCAGAACTTCCTGTCATCTGGCAACCTTAACTACAACCCACTAAACGTGGTAGGAAGCAATAGTACAGGCTGTCAAGATAGCACTGATTGTGCTTCAGGGTGGGCCTGCGTTGGAGGAATCTGCGTACAAGAGACCTCGGGCTCCTCGCCTAGCGGGTCAGGCAATATGTCTGGTTGTGGAAACGGAGGAAGCGGAGGAAGCGGAGTAGGTGGAGTACCAGGTGAATGCGGATCTGGTCCCGTTAATTATCTCTTGATGGACGAGGAGCTGGCAGAGGTCTACGAAGAAGCGGTAAACAATCTGAGGCCTGGTGACGTCCTCCTTAAGGAAGGGCTGAATGGTGGCACTGTAGGAAACGGGCTAATCGGGGTAAGTCTTAACGGCAAATGCCTCAAGACAGGCTGTAGCGGCACCAGTACTAGCAAAGGTACCAACGATGTCTGTTGTGGGCAGGGCAGGTGCTGCAGGATGGGAAGTTATGTACAGTGCTACTGTGGAAACTGTCCGCCACCTCCGGAAAGGTGCAGCAAGTTCTGCACCTCTTACTTGGCAGCTAACGGAAAGCTAGGCGTTGGATGTACCGACGACAACAGCTGTGACGAATGCTCCTATTGCGCCGACCTTGGTGACTTCAGAGGCACGGCCTGCAAGGGAAAGATCAGTGGGGCTCCTTGCTGGTGCGAAAACAAAGGCTGCCCATACAAGTGCGACAAGTGTGGCGATGACGGCGCTTGCACCACTGATTGCGAAAACTGTCAAACCTGCTATACGACGTACAAGTATTGCGACAGCGGTCCGGTCAAGCTCGAATGCTGCTACTCCGCATGTGACGTGACTAGCGGCTTTAGCACCTGTCGGGACAGCTACAAGTGCCCAGATCAAGGAGACCCTTGCGCAGGCGCTTGCTATGGGCAAACCTTCTGTGACGGCCCGCCACCTCCTTGTCCTGACGGTGCTTCTTGTACTGATAATGGATCTATCACCGCAGGCGGCGGAACCTGTTATATCAGGACGGTCTGCGATAAGAGTAATGCTCCCGAGTCCTGCAAGGAGTGCGACTGTAATTGCGACAACGACTGCCCTGACTGCTTTGTTTGCAGTAGCGGGTGCGCATGCGAACCTGATCCTAGATGTGAATAGAAATGATACCATGTCATTGGCGTATGGGAACCCTAGCCTAGCTCTGGTTCCGTTGTGGCAGTCTTTCCTGATCGTATTGTCCTTAAAAACTCAACCGACGACGAGGCTACCATTATTGCCGAGATCGAAACTGGTGGAGTCAGCGCCATCACTCAAGGGGAGATTGTCCTAGGACTGTCTGACGGAGCAGCGACGTTATATACAAAAGACGCTTTAGGTGACATCGTTACCATTAGCGGGTCTGGGGGAGATGACAATCCTCTGCCTACAGTCACTGGCTGGACTATAGACAGCGATTCCGATCCCGATACATCGTTCACGTTAACCTCTCCAACTAGCGCCGAGGGCGACCTACTAGTAGCATGTATCATGAATCGCCAGAGTGGGGGCGTTCTGACACCTCCAACCGGCTTCACTTTGTACGGGTCCTATCTCTCTTCTATATCATTTTCCGGAGACTTGCAAACGATAAGTGTCTTCACCAGAAGAGTTACATCATCAGAGCCGGGAACTTATACCTGGACGCAAGCAGCCTCCGGCAGGATCTGTGGTTGGGTAGCTGCTGTTAATGGAACCGACGGCATTTCGACCATTACGGAGGCCTACGGTAACGCTGAAACAGCTTCTATCAGTACTGGTGCTGGTGCACTAAGTTTAACTGCTGCAACTTGGATCTATTCTGCGAGCTCTGGAACCGAGGCCTACAGTCAAACAGCAAACGACCTAACAGAGATAACAGACTCGCCGATGACCAATGCTCGGATATCCGGGGGTCACGTTAGTGCAAGTCGGGAGGTCGTCTCAACACATGCCTCAACCGGCACTGGGGACGATCCGAATCACGGCATGATCAGTATCGAGATGCTGGCTTCCGGTTCACCGTCGAGTGGCGGTGGTGGTGGTTCCTCTGCCGCGAGATTGACCGAGGCTCAGACAGCAGCTAGCGGAATTACTACATTTGTGGGGATCGGGCACTCTGGGACACTTGTGGAGGTCACCTCTTCCCTGGATGCCTGGATCGTCTTGTACGACTCTGCAGCCAGCAGAACGGCTGACAATGGCAGGGCTTACAATACTGACCCCGCTTCGGGTTCAGGAGTCTTAGCCGAGTTCTACATTACAGCGGGCACTACTGTCCTGGCTACTCCAGGTACCACGTATTTCAATAATGATACTTCTGTTACGGAAGCCATCTATGCTGCTGTCAGAGATCAAGCAGGGGCTGATGTCAACTCAGAAGTGACAATCGTAGCCTATGGAAATCAAACTACCACCTCAGCTGCGACTAGAGCCCTTCTTGGCATTGGCGAATATGTCGACGACGCAGCCGCTGGAACCGGCGGAGTGGCCTCTGGGGCTATGTACTACAATACGACTTCCAGCGATTATCGCCTCAAGTCCTGATAGGCATACTAGCCCAGCTAGTTGGTCAGAATGAGCATCATAGAAGAACTCAGTTGCGACGGGGTCGCTCCTATTGGTCCTGTCTCTGCTTGGCCCAAGGAGCGTCACGATGAGATTATAGTCAAACATAGCGGCAAGCCTAAGGCGGTCAAGGCCGGGATAGGTAAGATGGCTAGCGGCTTAGTGAAAACAGGGATGCAAGCTGTTAGGCACGGGAAAGTGTCGTCGGAGATCAGAGAAGAAAGGTATAACACATGCAAAGAGTGCCCCTTCTTCAATGCAGAGAGCAAGCGCTGTTCCGATTGTGGTTGCTTTATGGAAGCGAAGACGTGGGTTGGAGGTGACCCCAACATGCTGTGCCCTCAGAAGAAGTGGAGTCGCTAGATGGCTATCTGTGCCGCTAATATGGATGATTGCAAGAAGAAGAAGAAGTGCTTGTTCGGCCCTAATGAGGGCGAGGCCTACAACCCTGAAGATCCCTGTTGTGGGCAAGGGGTGTTTAATGCATCGATTTGCGACTGTATCGGGGTTGGAGTCTGGGTAGCCACGATCAGTACTGTTGCGCGCCCAAGTACAACAGGCGTAGATTATATCGCTTATGAGATATTGGAGCCGTACCTGGAAGACGGCGATGTCGTGACAACACAAATCATCCAGTATCGGGACCCTGAGCCACTCAACCCCGACGTCGCTATTGAGAATGTTGTCCCTGGGGGTGATGGCACTGGTCCTCTCTGTAGTTTTGACGGGTCGACTTGTGCATACTGGCCAACCGTCGTAGACAGGACTGTTAGCGTTAAGGCCAGCGTCTGCGACCAGAACCCGGTTTATTATGGTGGTACTGGTTCTGGAGCCGTCAGCCTTAGGCGCGTTTATAACGGAACAAGACTGGGTCAGTTTGGTTACTCCATGGGACCCCAAACCATACTAGCGGACTGCGCCGGTAATAATCCAGCCACTCAGACCTTTGACTTTTCGTTTATCGGTCCTGGGCAAATCACTGACTACTACGACGTCGTCGTCAATGAGTTCTGGCGAACAGCTAACCTTGACGATCCTACCCCTGACTATCCTGGCCCTCAGGACTGATTGGCATACTACCGCGTAACATTCAAACAGGCGTGACGCCTGATTTAACATGACTGAAGAGAACATGACTCCCGAGACGGAAGTTAATGCCTCACCCGTTTCAACAGGCGACGACATGATGCCTCGTTCTGAAGCGGAGAATCTCCTGAAGGCTCTTAAGGCTGAACGGGAAGCACGGAAGCAGTACGAGCGTGACCTTAAGGAAACAAAAGGTCAACTGGAGCGCTTCTCTGAGATTAACCCTGAGGAGTATACTAAGCTGCAGGCTGAAGCTGCAGAAGCTGCTAAGGTCCAAGCCCAGTTCGGGGAGCAGCGTGAGCTTATTGAGCAGAAATACTCTCGCCAAGCTGAAGAGGCTGCACGGGAAGCGGCTGCAGCTAAGTCTGCCTTGCAGGACTACCAGAAGAAGTATGCTCTTGAGAAGGTGTTTTATTCTGCTGGTGGTCGTACTGACGCAGCTGACGGCGTGTCGTTCTTTGACATGATGGCACAGCAGATCGGTGGCAACTTCCGCCAAGAGCCTGATGGTTCCTTGACTGTCGTTGACGCAGGCGGTGACCCTGTTCTTGACAAAGAGTCTGGTAAGCGTATTTCCGTAGATGACTACATCTCGGCCTACAAGTCTCACCCTATCTACGGCACTTTCTTTAAGGGCTCTAAGGGTGCAGGTGCTGGAATTGGCTACGGTGGAACCGATGCCAACGGCGTAGTGAGTCAGGACTTCTCGTCTCTTACCCCTGACCAGATGTTCCAAGAAGCCTTCAAGTAAATAAACCTTGTCAACTTGTTAGTAAAAGGCACGGAATCTGATCGCTCTAACGGCCCCCCTTCCTCAGGGGGCTTTTTTATGGTACAATGTAGACATGGCCGACAAGCACTCACCACTACTAAGAACCCAGGTCGAAGTTGCTGCAGCGTGCGGAGCGGCTGAGCGGAAGATCACAGCAGCCTTCGGAGTGGCCAGGACTACGCAGTACAGGTGGTTGAAGGCTGACGGGAAGGAGAGGGCGGAGGCGCACCGCAGGAAGTGGGGGAAAAGGAATCCCGAAGCCAAAGCTCGGTGGCACAAGAAATGGAGGGATGCTAACCCAGAAGTGGTCAAGGAGTGCAACAGAAACGGATACAGGAAGCACTACGACAAGAATCCAGAGTACTACGCAGCGAAGACAGACAGGCGTAGGCGTGGCATGAGGGATTGGCCTTGCTCCGAGGTAGAGAAGCTTATGATCAAGTATCGCTACCAGGATGCTCGTCGGCTGTCGCGAGAGACTGGGGTCAAGTATCATGTCGACCATATTATTCCGTTAGCAAAGGGCGGGCCGCATCTTCCGTGGAACCTGCAGGTCATTACCAAAGACGAAAACCTATCCAAAGGCGCGAAAGTCTAGTTTAGGTAGAATAGGAGTAGCTACCCAGAAGGGAAACTCTGAGATGGAGTGGACTGGAAGGGTGCGATTGCTAAACGGTTGTGACAATCGTTAATGCGCTAACACCCAATTCTTTGTTCATTTCTATCTAAAGGTATTATCATGTCATTGACACTTCTGGAAGCTCAAAAGCACGCTTCCACCCCTCAGGAGCTGGCAGTTGTAACCGAACTTGCTGCTGGTCCTCTCCTGTCTGCACTCCCTTTCCGCAACATCGAAGGCAACGGTCTTTTCTGGAAGCGCGAAGAGAGCCTTCCTGATGTGGGCTTCCGTAACTACAATGGTTCTCTTGCTGAGAGCTATGCTGAAGTAAGCCAGCAGTCCGAAAGTCTTAAGCTCTTTGGTGGCGACATCAAGGTTGACCGTGCCATCATCGACATGGAGGGCTCATCTGCTAAGGCTTACCAGGTCCAGAGCCGCGTTCGCGCTATGCGTTTGGCTTGGGAAGCTCTGTTCATTAATGGCGACTCCAACCAGTCCCCTTCTGAGTTCGACGGCCTGGCTGCTCGTATCCAGAACGGTTCCTCACAGTACTTCGCTAACGGCGGTGGTGCTCTTGACCTGGGCAAGCTTGACGAGGCCATCGACTCCTGCGACGCTAACGGCGGTAGCAAGTATCTGGTCATGTCGAAGTCTGCACGTCGTCACCTGAGCAAGCACGCTCGCGCTAACGGCCAGATCGAGATCTCACGTAACGAGTTCGGCTACCAGCAGCTCTCCTACGGCGGTGTTCGCGTCCTTGAACTGGATCGTGACCACAAGAACGTTGCTATCCTTGACAGCACCCCTTCCGCACAGGACATCTACGTGGTTTCCTTCGGCCAGGACCTTCTGACCGGAATCCAGAACGGCGGCGTTTCCGTCCGTGAACTGGGCGAATCCTTCAGCCAGCCTCAGCTTATCACTCGCGTCGAATGGTATTGCGGCTTAGCTCTGATTAACGGTCGCGCAGCTGCTCGTTTAGCTGGCGTCGATGCCACTGCTTCCGTCTGATCAGTCTACCACTGACTTCTTAGGACCCTTCGGGGTCCTTTTTTAATGCCTTGCCATGATAGGAAACCTAGTGCAACTTAACCACGCCGAAGGAGGGCGCTATGGGTACTACTCTCGCAACTAGGGGAATCAATCTTCCCGCTCATGACACGATCGAACCAGCTGGTCATGATGCTAATGGTAACCCTGCAACAATTACTTACAAGAGAGGCGCTGACACTGTTGCGACTCTGACTTTCACATACGATGGCGACGGCAACTGCACTTCAATCGTACGGAGCTGAGATAAATGACAACCCATCTAGACTATGTGACTGGGCGTTTCGTGCTCAGCGAGCATCTTGTGCCTGCAGGGAACCAACAGTTTTACCATATCTATGATGGGGACTTTGTCCTTGGGGAGACGCTGGTTCCTGGACTTGGTGGTGGCGGGGGGCTGTTCTTGGATGCCAGTCTTGATCTGAATTTCGCCGAGAACCTTAGCCTGGTGGATGACGTCAGTGGCAACAACCTAGTCACCTTCAGCCGTGCCAGTAGTGGCACTTATGTTGGCAGTGATGGGTTGATTAAGACCGCTGTAGCTGACGCACCACGCTTTGACCATGACCCAGTGACTGGCGAAAGCTTGGGGTTGTTGATTGAGGAGAGTAGGACGAACTTGCTTACGTATAGTGAGCAGTTTGATGTTTCACCGTGGGTATATCCTGGCACCAGTATCGTTGTGACCCCAGATCAAGCTACTGCACCAGATGGCACATTGACCGCTGATTTAGTGACAAACACTGCTAGCGGTAACCAAGTCCTGTATCAAGCGGTTCCTGTTGTAGGGAGTACAACGTACGCCTTCTCTTTCTGGGCTAAGAATAATGGTGGCACTAGAGCAGACTATAGAATACTTAGTCCGCAGACAGGAGAAATTGTACCTATAAATACTTCTTATTTTAACCAGCTGAGTGATACAGAGTTTAGAAGAATTACGGTTACGTTTACGACCCCTTCAGCGGCTACGTCAATTTATGTCTACACTATGGCTGGCACTAACGTACCCGCTAACGCCTATAATATTTACATCTGGGGCGCTCAACTCGAAACAGGATCCTTCCCAACCTCCTACATCCCCACAACCGGCAGCACCGTAACCCGTGCCACTGATGTGGCATCTATTACGGGGACGAACTTCAGCTCTTGGTATAACCAAAGTGAAGGGACGGTGTTTAGCTCTATAAGGGCAAAAGCGCCTGCTGGAGTTTATGTTGCGGGAGCTATATCAGATAACACACCCGATAACCGCATATATTTTGGAGCAAACAACAGCTTTAACTGTTTCGTCGCCTCTGGAGGAGCGCAGCAATTTCGGGTTGATTACAATCCATATGTCCAGGGAGTAAATGTTAAACACGCTGCAGGTTTGGCTCAAAACGACATGTCTTGGTGTGTTAGTGGAGTTGTTCGGGGGTCTGCAACAACGTGTCTAATGCCTATCAACGTAGATAGATACTACCTTAATGCCAACGAAGTTGGTGCTGATATCTTTTCTGGCCACATCGCCCGCCTTGCATACTTCCCGACTCGTAAGACTGATCAAGAACTAATCAAGATCACTGACGGTACTCTTGACCCTGCAATCATTACCTATGGCATCACAAGTGCTGGCGGTACGTTTAACCTAAGGTCTACTGGTACTGTTGATTATGCAGTTGACTGGGATTCAACAGGTGGTTATGAGACAAGCACGTCTAATACGTTAGCTCATACTTATACTGCTGGTAACTATGATTTAGTTGTTTATAGTGATAGTGTTTAT
>Ga0196891_1000034_pt1 | contig 31369 bp, 32 predicted proteins | sample VirMetDEL_Nov_24_FD_169096 | JGI IMG/M metagenome (GOLD analysis project Ga0196891, IMG submission 169096) | Aqueous microbial communities from the Delaware River and Bay under freshwater to marine salinity gradient to study organic matter... | ecosystem: Environmental > Aquatic > Marine >... | reverse complement strand
CTACAGTGTAGTCGTATTCATCTACATCTGGAGTATTCCAGTCAGAAAATTCCTGTGTTTTAACCTTTCGGTATTTAGAATAAAAGGGAGAAGAAGAAGAAGACCAGAGATTTTTAGTGGTTCTGGCTACCCACCAGGTGAAAGAATCTGTTGCTTTGATTTTTTGTTTTTTCTCTTCCGAGAGTTCTATCCAAATTAAAGCCACCTCTTGGATTAGATCGTCAATCAGATCTTTGTCTTTGCAGATGTTTCTACAAATTTCCCCAATGATCGAGTATTCCTGGTTGAAGTCCAAATTTCTCCTTATGTTTTTTCCAGTGTGTAATAACAAGGTTGGGTAGTCTAAGTATAAAATTCAAATAAGTATATGGATTATACCCCATGTCATTAATTCTTAGTATTCTCTTATTTATCTCTTTGGCACTTGCATCCAAAAATGCCAAACGATCCTTTTTCCACTCGTGTCTAAATGGGTAAACCGAAGGAACCTCATGAGTGGTAAACAGATTTTCTTTACGAAGATCCCAGGGATTGTGATTAAAAAGATTTATATGTTCTTTTGGTGCAAGTCTTTGTGTGTAGCATTCATACACAACTCTTTCTTTAGGTCCTAAGGTAATAGCTTTAGAAGCACCCACTGTTTTAGTAATATGAAATTCCTTCATAAAATCTTCTAAAGAAATATCATAGTCATACATCTTAGATACGTTTACTGTGCCCTTTGTAGTAAAAGATATTTCCCATTTATCGTTATCTAAAAACAGAATCCCAAGATCATTACAATACAAAGGATAGATGGGATGTCTATAGTAAGTAAATTCCTCTGGAGGGGGAGGAACTGTGCATTCGAAAATATGTTGTGGATTTTCAATAAACTTCATAAAGAAAGGGATCCGGCACTGTTGAAAAATTAAGCAAAAATCAAAATCAATAATGGTAAAAAGATGCGCCGGATCCCACTATTATATATCAACTTTGATATTAGAATTTCGAAACCACGGTAAAAAAATTCCATATTAATGTGGATATATAATTGAAAAGGAACAACATGGCAAGAACCACTTATACTTTTTATTACATGCACGATCCAGAAAACGAATCTATGGGTTACGTTGGCATGACTACAGAACCAATTCAGAAAAGAACTCGCAGACATATTCAAGAAGCTATGAGTAGAGAACATAGTCCAGAATCTGATAAGAATGTTTGGCTTAGAGAAATTATAGATCGAGGTTTAAAACCCCAAGTTAAGGAATTAGAAATTACCGGATATAGAGATCCAGCACATGCTGGACAAAGAGAAGCATATTGGGTAGCCAAAATGAAAGAAGAAGGTAAATCTTTGACCAATATGACTACCGGGGGATTAGGTACACCGGGATTAAGTATAGAAGTTACAGAAGAACATAAGCTAAAGCTCGGAGAAGCCGCTACTAAGTTTGATAAAGACGAATCTTTAGAAAAGGCTATAAAAATGAGAAAAGAAGGTGCAACCTATAAAAAAATTTACGACAGCTTAGGTATGTCACGTAGCAATTTCTATAAGAAATACAAAGATAAAGTAGCAGAAGCGCTTAAATGATAGGCTATCATGTAGTTTGGGATCCACCAAGAACATCCAGGTGGGAAAGTTGGGAAGTACTGCTGCAAGTACTGTCAGCTGTTATGTGGAAAGAAGCTTTCGGACCTATAAAACTACTTTGTGATGCTAAAACCCTTGAATATTTTAAAAGCATAGGTGTAGACGAACTATATGACGAAATCGATGTGTTCGATAACTCGATGTTAAAAGGTATAGATCCAGATATTTATTTCGCAGCAGCAAAATTATTAGGTATGCTTCAGGTCGAAGACGACCAATGTGCATTTATAGATACAGATTTACTGCTTACACCACCTAAAACCCCTATAGACGAAACAAATGTCTATGTATTTCACAGAGAATATCCAATAGAATCTGTGTATCCAGACCTTTGGGACCGTTGGAAATCCCCAATACCTACAGACAGTGAAACACATGCTATGAATTGTGCTCTTGTGTATTGGCCAAACCGGGAATTAAGACGTAATTATGCTTCCATGGCTTTAAAGTTTATGCGTACTAATGATTACCATGGGATGTATGACAAAAACGTCTTAATGGTTAACGCAGAACAAAGAATGCTCGGATTTTATCTTAAGCATAGAGGAATAATACCAGATTATTACATTAAAGACATTTATATTCCCGATCCACATCATGTATCTTTAAGCTGGGTACATGATGGTTTAGGTACTAACCTCCAAGATCTTAAGAAAGAATTTCTGCACCTTTGGGGCCACAAAAAAGAATTGCGCAACAACAAAATTGAAGCTGCACAGTATACTTTTAGGCTTTATGAATTGTGTGTGAAATACGACGAGCTTAAAATCGATAACATCCTAAAAAAATTAAAAATATGAAAGGAACAGTAGTCCATATAAATGGAGGACTCGGTAAATGTATCGTGTTTACCGGTGTAGCTAAATGCTACAAAGAGCAGAACCCAGACCAAGAACTAATCATCGTTTCAGGATATCCTGAAGTGTTTATCCATAACCCCAATGTAGACGGTAACTACTCGTTTAACACACCGGAACTGTGGACGAGATTTTACGGGAATCCAGAATACGAAGTGCTGGCCCAGGATCCTTATCTGGAAGCGGAGTGGATTAAAAACGAGGAGATACACCTGATGGATATTTGGTGTGATATGTGGGGAATTGATTGTACATGTAATGGGCCAGAGTTATTCTTCTCCGGACCAGAAGTAGATGACCTACAGGCTATGATCCAAACAGATAAACCCCTGGTGGTTGTCCAGAGCACAGGTGGTTCTAATCCAGCAGCCAGATCTTGGACACGTAATCCAAGCAAAGCAGAATTGGAACAGTACTTAGAAAGATACTCCGAGGATAACTACGTGGTCCATCTCTGTACCCCCGATACACCCGTCTTGAATAATGTCCACCAGAGAATAGATTCATTTACCAAAAGACAAGCAGTGTGTTTGGTCTACTACGCTTATGAATTTGTTGGGATAGATTCCTTCGGGCTACACGCCAGAGCAGCAAATCCTGAAGCTGGGGCCACCACAATCTTCCTTCCTCTTGCCGAGTCAAGGATAAGATTAGGCTATGATCGAGAGGATTGGAATTGGCTGGTCCCTACACAAGAAGTCCAGGATCTACTAAAAGATCACACGGACTACTATGCTACGGTATTTAAGCTATCCATAGACAATGCCAGTGAGAATTGTCCAGTTCCAGCCGGAGTAAGATGGTTTGATTTTTAATCTGGTATAGTCTGGGAATCTAAAATACAAAAAGAGATCCAGTCTTCTAAATCTACATTTCCAGAAAGAAATCCTAATCTACATGCTCCTTTATAGTTAGTAGTATCGTAGATGTAAGTGACCTGTTCTGGATCTGTTTTTATTCTCCAATCTCCGGCTACAGGAATATACTCATCCGACTGAGAATCGTAGGTCCAGCCTGTTGCTATTAAATAGTTATTTACTTCTTGTTGTGTCATGATATTATGAAGTTAATGGACAGTTGGATGCTAAAGTAGCTACTTCAGTGCCAGAAAGTACTCTTCTCCAAATGCTGTAGTCGTCTATTTGACCATTTAGGTAAGCAGTTCCGTCAGGAGCTCTACCAATCTCAGGAGCGACTCCAGCTCTGTAAACTGTTTCTGGAGCACTCCAGCTAAGTGTTCCGAGAAGTGTACCATCCCAATATAGCTTTATAGTAGTACCATTCATAGTAGCAGCGAAGTGATACCAAGTTCCTGCTGAAGAAGTAGGCTTAGTAAAGGCTAAGTTATCGAATCCAACACTGGCTAAGATAAAAGTAGTGCTGTGGTTAACTCTAAATCTAACCCCCTTATAAGGATTACTATAATTGAAGGTATCAAATATACTGTGGACTCCCACTACGTCATACTTAATCCACGTAGACATACTCCATGAAGTAGCTGTGGTTTGAGGCTGTAGATATTGGTAACTTGGAATTGACACGTATTGGGTACTTCCATTCAAATCTATTGATTGCCCAAATTTTCCAGCTACGTAAGTAGGAGAGCCGTATTCAGTTCCTGTTCTGGCGTTACCTGAAGAATCATTTACATTTCCATCGAACTTATAATAAGCTTCTAAGTTAGTCGTAGAAATAAGTGGAGAAGCACAAGCTGGAGCGGCGGGTCCTCTTTTAATATTTGTGGTATTAAGATTTAGGTTCAACATGAGCGTTTATCTATTAGTAAAGTGCGTAAGCAGTACCTGCAGAAACTGAAGTTACATTGCTAACTCTGATTGGCTGGTAACCAGCAGGAAGGGAAACAGTCAATGTCTGTCCACCTGCAGTAGTCATAGCTACGTTTGCTGCATCTGTTAGCAACAAAGAATAGGTGGCAACACCACTAATACTTCCAGAGGTCGCTCCAGGAGTTATGACCTCAATATTTTGTGCTGAAGCATACTGAAGTGCCTGAGCCATTGCCTGAGTATAACTAACTGAATCCCAAGTTTGTAGTGAATCTGGTGAAGTTATCATAGTTCTTTTTTTTTATTTTATTATTTATTTTAAAAGTATTGTATTACTCTTACTAATCCTCTGACACCTACAGTACCGTTAGTAGCTCCTGAGGTAATCCTGGAGTTTCCACCTTGACCACCTCGGCCTATATCGGTTAAATCTATACCACATACTGTACGTGGAGTAGAAGATGCCGAAGCTGTACCAGCAGACGAAGGGTACATGAAAGAACCTCCACCACCACCTGCTCTTGTAGTATATGGATTAGAGCAATTAGTTGGACTTAGGGCGTTAAGTGTAAAGGGGTAACACCTGTACCAAGCCTGGCCACCATCATTACCATCTGCATAAGAACCGGCTCCTCCTTCACATTTTGATCCACCGTTTGGATAACTGGGGCTTGGATATGGTCCATAAGTTGGGTAGAGATCAGCACCACCATAGCCACCTTTACCTCCTCCAGCATAAACATCACATCCTGATGCTGTACACCAGCGGGAAGCACCTCCAGAACCTGCTTGAGCAGATGATGGTGCTCCACCTTGACCCACAATAACACAAGCTGTCGAATCTACAGAACAAGCGGCAAAAGTTTGTTGGCTAATACCGCCACCGCCACCGCCGGCTCCACCAAGAACTACTGCTCCATTTATAGCATAACTACCATTAATTCCGTTACCTCCGCCACCGCCGCCTCCGATGGATATAACCTCAACATAAACAGCATCAGAGCATTTAGTCCAAGTACCGTTAGATGTAAAGTCTTGTACAATTTTACTACCAGGAGAAGCTGTTCCTCCTGTAGCTGATGTTGGTAATCCGAATCCTCCAAATAGTGCCATATTATGCAAAGTTTAGTGCTGCAACTCCGTAGTAGTCAGTGCCATCATAAGTTAAGCTTATAACGTCTATTTCACCAACCCCTGTAGAAAGTATTGGGGTGAATCCACCTGGCCATTTGATATTAGCTGGCCAAGTAACTGTTCTACTACCAGTAACAGCATCTTGTATAATTTTTATTGAATAATTAGCTCCTGCTATAGGATTAGAAAGGGTTAACGTTGTAGTTGCAACACCCAATGTCATAGACTGGTTGTTACCGTTATCCCAATCTACAGTTTGTGAAGCTATTGAAGTTCCAATGGAATGGAATTTAGAAGCTCCTTGTCCATAAGCGATCAGATGGTTAACGTGGGTAGTATCGTCTTTTTCTGAAACTAAACCTGTTCCAATTGCTGCCGCTCCGTTGTGGGTTACACAAGTGTTATAGCCAAGTGCAATACCACATGCTGCATTAGTTACGAAAGCACTTCTACCTATAGCTACTGCATCTTGTGAATTAGAAGCTCCTCCCGCTCCCCAACCCCCAAGGGTTGTAGCGAATTGGGAAGAAGCCATTCCAAATCCCATATTTATAGCATATCCTGATGATTGAGTGTTATAACCAATAGCGATCCCTAATTCTCCGTTGGCAAAAACCCCTCTTCCGATAGCTATACCTGAGGCGTTATTAGAACAAGCATTAGCCCCGATCGATATAGCACCAAATCTTCCAGCGTAAGCATTATGACCTATAGCAATCATATCACAACCGTTACTACCAGTAGTGATAGCGTTAGTACCGATTGCTATATTATCTCCGTCATCACCGGGACCTCCACCAGTTACACAGATTATTGATCCTTTACCGATAGCGATATTACCTGATGGAACAGAAGTTGCACAAGTGGTGTGTACCACTTCAATATCATTACCAATGATTACGTTGTTCGTAAAACATTGAGTAGGTGAATTACTGTAACCTATAATAATGTTGCAATCTCCACCTTGTAAGATGTTACTCTTACCAATCATGGTACTGTAGGTAGTGTTAAGATTACAAGAAGCATCACCGATTGTGATATTGTAACCTGCACCGGTATTATATGCATTGGTCCCCATTGTGATCGAGGAGCTACCAACAGCACAAGCATTAGTACCGATAGAGATAACATTACCTGAACCAGATCCTCGAGCTCCTCCACCTATATGAACTCCGCCTTCGTGAGCTACAGAATTAGCACCAATTGCTATACCTTGAGCACCTTGTTTAGCATCGGCGTTACATCCGATAGCAATCGTTTCTCTACCGTTGGATTTTGATGCTGGCCCGATAGCTATACCACCTCTGTTGGTATCCCCATAAGCGTTACAAGCGTTAGCAGCTGATCCGATGGCTATAGCATTACCACCACAGACTGTAGTAGCATTGTAACCTATTGATAAGTTGTACTGTCCTCCAGTAACACCCGCTGTTGCTCCGATAGAATCAGAAACCAAAGAAGAGATACCTACTTCGGTAATAGGTGAGGTAGACCCTGCTGGGCTAATACCCGAAGTACCTGAGGAACCTGATGAACCTGATGTTCCAGATGAGCCTGAGCTACCTGATGTACCTGATGAACCTGAAATACCAGAAGTACCACTTGAACCTGAACTTCCTGATGTACCCGAAGACCCTGAAACTCCTGAAGTACCAGATGAACCTGAGCTACCTGATGTTCCCGAAGTTCCCGCTTCTCCAGGATTAGAAGCTAATATTGCTTCGTAACCAGAAATCCCAGTTGCTCCAGTTCCACCTATTATTGTAGTGAAAGTCCAATTATCTGTTGGAGACGAAGGAGGTATATCTAAATTTGCTAATACCCAATCAGTGAGTAAATTTCCACTTCCACTGTCATCTTGAATTTTCCAAACTTGACCACTTGCTGTAGTATCGTATGCGCCAAATAAAAATCCAGACAGAGGGGAAACTGTAAATGTGCTTCCTGGTGTTGTTGGTATAGTAGTAGGACTTGGATCTAAGAAGAATCTGTATGCAGCAGCTGGACCAGTTGCTCCGTTAACTCCTGAAGTTCCAGAGGTACCGCTTGTTCCGTCGTTACCGTTATAAGCGATTTGACTTACATTGACCCAAGCAGAAGCAGAGTTTGGAATACCTGAACCAGTCTTAGCGTCTAAAGTAACTGCAAGGTTTGTAGTCTGCCAATAAATTTCTATGGTGTCACCATCATTCAGTGCTTGACCGAAAAATTCAAAACTAATCAATCTCTCTGTTGCTACACCCGCAGACTTACGTGCTGCAATTGACATGGTGTGAGCAGAGTTTGGAAAATCAACACCGTTATACTTTAACCAGAAGGTAATATCTTGAGCACTTCCGTCAAGATTGGAAGCGAGAGCGTTAACTACCAATTTGTAGTAACCTGCTTTAGAGATAGTTATAGTACCTGCTGATTGAGTAATCCCGTTATTGATCGAGGTAGAGTTAAGAGTAACTTTGGTTGGTGTGTTTATGATAGATACTGACTGATCTGCGGTAGAATAGAATGAACCAAAATATCCAGTAGCACCACCAGCACCGTCTACACCTGAAGTACCCGAACTACCAGCAGCACCGTCTGCTCCGGTTGCACCTTGTGCCCCGTTAACTCCTGATGTTCCAGAAGTACCTTGTAAGGCAACGACTGCACCAGTATCTTTGGTAACATAGAAGTTGTCGTCTGTTTTAGCCCATAATGTTGAATAACCACTTGGTGGAGTGGAAGGTCCGGTGGCGGACTGTAGCATTCTTATACTGGCGTTACTCATATCGTTGTGTTTCTTATTTAAATATGTTAAACCCTTACTTTTCTGGGTTTTTATTGTTTAATTCTTTGTAGATTTTAATTCCCGTAAGAAGAATCATTAGAACAGAAAGCGTTATCTTTAAAAACATATCTATACTTAGGGATGTTATCCCTAAAACCATAAGGTTGGCGGGGATAAGTTTTTCTTGGGCTACTACATTACCTAAAATTGCAAATAATTTCATAATTATTGTTGTGAATTTGGTAGATTATCTTGGTAAGCCCAATATTCCTTGCTTCCGTAAGGAAATCCTTTGAGATAAACAGAATTATACCAAGGTGTTCGTTTATCAGGAGCAATGGTCCTGTCATCGTTGTAGTTCGGGTTGGTGTATTCTGGTAAATCCCCGAGTTTACTAAACTGTGTGCAGTAATCTCTCATACGTACCAACCAATATTCTCCCATATCTTCGTTACGTCCAACCATATACTTAATAGTATCTAAATCCAAAGGTTGGGAGTTTTCGTTTGAAAATTGCAAGGCCCCTTTTGTTGTTAACTTATAGGAAACGGTTAAGAAAGCTTCTGCAGTTGCAAAGAATATAATAGACTGTTGTAGTTCGTTATCCAACAGGTTTTTGTAGACTGAATTGGCTGGGCTCGTAATAGTGCCGTTGATGATTAAGTTCTCGATCTTGTCGTAAAGATCTGAACCAAGAACGCCCAAACACTTAGTGCGTTGCACTTTTAGAATTGCATTACGTAAGAATGCTGTGTCTACGTTTTCCAGAATATCTGAATTTTGTTTAAGTTTAGCCTCGGATATAAAAAGAACCTGGTTCATTATTGTGCGTTATTTTCTGCGTCTATATTGGTTTCGGTAATAGAATCTTGTTCTCCAATTGGTCCATAACCTATAAGATCTCTCATTTCATCTTGTGTAAGTATATCTTTCATGATGGATTCTGAGAAAGCATAATTAATTGGAGGTAGATTTTCAAACTCAGGGGTAAAGTCTAATTTCAGTAATCTTTGTAAGGTTTCTCCGAACATTTCTTGTGCTGGATTAATCTCGGTATTCATCATAAGTTCATATGCCTCAATTAATTCTGTTCTACCCCCTAGTTGTCCTGGTGTAGCAACACCAAATAAGATTGGGTTTGTAGCTTGGTGTCCAACAAGAATTTGGTTACGTACAATTTCCATAAAGTCATTGTACTTAGTATCAGAATCGTTAGAAGAAATTGGTTCAAGTTGTACTCCATTTTCTCCGTTACTGAAAATTAAAAATACCTCGCCAGCGTTAGTGCTTCCAGCATATTGTTGTTTAAGTTGAGCATATATGTAATCTCTTTCCTCTTGTGTTTCTGGCATGTCGTTAATAACAATTGACATGCTCGGACTAAATCCATTACGAACAGAATTTAATTTCCAATTACTTAGCTCGTAATCAAGAGCAATATAGTTAATTGCTCCCCAATAAAGAGGTTTAGAATAATAATTAAACCCAGACGAGTAAGGGTGGTATACAAAAATTTGGGAACCTTCAGGTTTTCTTGGATCATAAGCATCGAGTTCTACAATTTTGTTTTCGTGTTTTCTGGTGTTGTTCCAGTCGTTAGAAAAATACCATTTATGGATTTTACCAAACTCGTTTTTTCTCCCAGCTCTTAACTTAGACATATCAACATGTTCTGCATGTGCTATAGTCTGACCATCGTTGGCCCAAACTACATTTAATGCCCACATGTTGTATAACCAAAAATCATCTATAAGGGATTTTATTGTTTCTTCTTCTCCGAGGTTAAACTGTGGTATGTTTTGTCCTTCTACTAAACCAGTACCGTAAGTGTAAAGATTTTTTCTTTGTAATACAGCATTATGAACTGCAGAATTATCTCTTAAATCAATAAGAAATCCTGGCATCTTGTTGTCAGATCCCCAGGAAATGTATTCTTTTCCAACAATCTGGAATTCTTTCCATTCTGGAATGCTTAATTCTTCCTTGCTAAAGGAATATATTGTTTTTTTCTGTTCGTTATTCATCATAAACGTAGTATGTTGGTCCTTGGTCGTAAGTATACACCGAATTATATATCGCCCCATCGACTCGAGCCTTTCCTACCCATATAGGTTGGTCCACTTGGTCTATACCATCGAATATTGCTTCAGCATTTACAATAAATTCTGCCGAAAGATCTAAAGGATTACATTCAAAATAAGTTTGTACATCGACAGATTCTGGGGTTGCTACAATACAATCTGCTGTAGCACCTGCAGATTCTAAAATTTCAGCTTTATATCCCCCTTGCTCTAAAGAACTTGGATCGATATTAAAGGTGTAATAATCATTTGAGGTAGAAACATTCGTTAATGTGAAATTGTCTACTGAAAAGTCATCCAACTTAGTTAACTTTAGCTTAAACACTGGTGTTGGGTCTAAACCAATAAGTTTATCCCTTAGAACTATACTAAAAGACCCAGAAGTGGTGGTGTTATCGAAGACAATCATACAACTAAATATGTTTTATTGGGGTATTTCTATCAAACTAAAAAAAACCCACCACCCGAAGGTAGTGGGTTAAGAAGAAAGTTGGATTAAGCTACAGTTGAATTAACAAGATCTGTCCATCCAGTAGATGCTACGAAAGCAGGATCTAAAGTAAGTGGTGGGTCTTGCTCAACTCCTCTGAATTCAAGAGATGCTCCATTTCTGTCACCGCTGGCAACACCTGAGCCCCCCTCGCCACCGTTGATGTCAAGTCCACCAGATTCTCCTAAGTAAACATAGGTTCCAGTTTTAAGCTTAACAACAGCTACAAGGTTATTTTCAGATAAAGTTTTGATAACATATCTTAGGGTTGGGTTGTAGTCAGTAAAGACAACAGTCAATAGAGTCTCATAGAACAGAGATCCATTTTGGATATTTGCGTTCGGGGTAGCCGTAAAAGAGCTGGTTTCTTGTATTTGCTTAAAAGAATAAAATACGCCAGTTGATCCTGCTGTCATTGAGTTGATAGCTTCATCTTTAGTTCCTGATCCGGTTACACCAACTGCAGTGATGTTATCGCTGTTACTAAAGAATACCTCCTCAACGCCACCAATGATCTTGCAGGCCCCTTGAGCGTTTCTCCCTGTGGTTAGGTTAGTACATGCCATTGTTTTCGTTTTTAATTTTTTTTATTAAGTCCCCCAGTTTTACCCGGGGGACCTTGAATTAATTTACTTCTTTTTTTAGAAGTTAGTTACTGCATAGAGACCAAATAAGTGGGCCGCACCGCACTTGTAGCGCGAAATAAACCTTACCTCGTCATTATCTCTTGAGTAGAAAATCTCGAAACTTGAGTAATCTGATACGAGATCCGTGCCCCAGTAAATGTAGCGGGTATCTACCAATGCCACACAGTCGTTAGAGTTGACGGCATCGTTGTGAGAAGAAGATCCTTGTAGACCATAAGTTCTTACGATTCTTACGTTTGAACCTGGGAATACAAATTCACCACCTACCAATGTGTCTGGAGCTACGTGGAAATAGTTTCCTGCGAATAGTGCATCAACCAAGATCTGGTAGAAAGCAGGAGACATAAACATTACTCTTGAGTCAGAGTCTGCCACGTCTACGTCTTGAGCAGCGATCATAGTCTGAACTGAACCGATGATGTTGGAAGAATTCCAAGAAGTACCTGCAGTTGCTGCTACTACACGAGTTGCATCGTCTGCTAAATCTACAATAAGACCGTCAGACAAAGCCAAGTTGCCAGAACCTGAAACCTTATCCCCCTGCCAGTACTGCTTAGCAATAACTTTAGAAAGAGCTTTAGTTTTTTCTTCCGAGATATAAGCCTCAAATGGTACTTCGGTTAGGATCGAACCTGGGTTCAAAGCCAATTGAGTGTATTTAGCCTCAAGTGCGTATGAGTCTAAAATTTCATTGACCTTCATCTTATCTACGCTTAGAGTTACTTTACCCAAAGTTGTAGAACCAGAAGCTCCGAAACCTGCAGAACCTGATTGTACTTGTAGATCAGATTCAATAGTGTGAATGTCCTCAGCAGACTTAATGTTTGGCATCACCTGAACATAGTTTGCTGTAGGGTCAGCAAGAATAGCTTTCGATATAAGATCTAAGCTTTGCTGGTTTGTGTAGTCAGCCAATCCTGAAACTACATAGTTAAAGTCAAAACTTTTTTTCATGATTTTTTTGTTTTATTTATTATTTCTTAGGGCTTTGATGGCTTCGATACGAGCAGACATAAGATCTACTGAACCTTCAGCTGCAAATGCTGTTTGAGAAATGGATTTTGTAGAGGGTGCTTTCTTAAACTCTTCGAAGTTTTTAGAAAACTCTTCTTGGGATTTCGCCATTTCGATAAGAATGCTGGACATTTCATCCATTTTCTTTCTCATCTCTTCAGTTGCCTCGGCAACTTTGTCTTCTACAATTGAGACAATTTCTTCGGCGATAGCCTGTGCATCTTCAGGGGTTACGTCTTCTGGAGTAGCTTCGTCTATAGCTTCTTTAGCCTCGTCAACGATTTCCTCCCTAACGTCACCAACTGCTTCTGCAGCTTCCTCGTCCATTTCTTCTGCAACAGGTGCATCGGATTCTTTGATCTCCAATACTTTACCTTCTCCGTCCAATACAATAGTTCTGCCGTCCTTGAGAGTATGCTCCCCTTCGGGGCCAGGCATCTCTCCATCAGGAGTGTCAACAAGAACCATTGATCCAACTTCCAAAGCGTCGGTATCAGTTTTGATCATTCCTCCGTCCATCAATTCTAAAGACTCAAACTTATAAGTCGATAGAACTTCCTTGATTTTAGATAAAATGTTCATTTGATTGTTATTATTTTTGTGTTTGTTCATGTAAATATGATTTTGTGATTTTTTTCCTTTTTTAGGGTTGGATATCACTTGTTCCCTCAATTCTACTTGGTCTTATCCATTGCAGTTGTCCTTCTTGAATAAAACCCAACATACCTCGTATTCGATCTTCAGTGTAGACTTTATACCACTCATTCTGGACTTTAATCCATTTGCCGTTGTATGTTGTAGCTGGTTTTCTACAGTTGCACATTTTTAAGTATTGAATCTGCTTTACGTCCAACAAATTCCCCGGATGGTGTCCAGTTACCTTCAGCATTCTCAGTGTAGATTTCAATAATGTACCCAGGATTATCTGGTGTACCAGTTACTTCAAAATCTCTTCCTGGAACTTTCTTAGAACCCTCCCTAACAATTTCTCTGATACGACCTCTTGGATTTTGATCAGCAGTTTTCCAACTAACCTCATCCCCAACTTTTAGATCTTCTACAGCTGCAAAGCGTAAACCATATTGTTGTTTTACATCTGCAAGAAATTTATTGATAGCTTGTTTTTCAAATATGGTATAAGAAGCAAAGTTTTCACCTCTTATTTCTTTAAGTTTAGTTTGGGCCCAACGTATTCCCGAGTCCCCTCCCCATGCATCCCACATAATTCCACCACAACCTTCGGAATAAGGGGTTTCAGAATTTTGTCTGTGTCTTTCGAATGCAGCCATACGAGCTATAGTTTCTTCTGATATAGGTTTTCTGTCTGCCAATTGTCTTGCTCTTGTCCAACCTATTTGTGTTCCACAATCAGAACCATTTTTTTCTTTCCACTCTATAGCACGTCTTGCATTGTTGCTTGCACCCTCTGGATAATCTGTATAGGATTCAAACTCTATTTCTTGTGCACTGCCTTCCCATTCTGTAATGCATACTGCATACCTTTGGTCTTCATTTGGGTATTCACCTTGTAAAGAAGACATACATCTTCCAATGTACTCGTCTTTAGATTCTCCAGGAGATACGGAAACAAAACTCAGTTCTGAAAGAGGTTTAGAATTTACATCTCCGGTTGCACCTTCACTAACATAGTCTGGTAAACCAGCTACATCCACATTCATTTCTTCCTCCGTTGTCCCGTTGTTTTCTATAGCTTCTTCGTATGCTTCATGGGATGCACCAGGCATGTAAATAAGAACTTTAAGATCCTCGTTATAATGGGAATGTATTTCTCCTTTAAGTCCTAATTCTTCAGATCTCTTAACAGCCATTTCTGGTGTTTCGAAATAATCCATTTCATTTAGTTCTACCAAGAAAAGAATCTGGTCAAGTTGTAGTTTTTCTTCGTTTGTTAAACCTTGATACAACTTCTTCCACTTTTTACGAACATCTTTATACTTACGCTTATGGGCTGCAAACGCCTTTTCATATTTCTCTTGACCGAGGATAAAGTCACCTTGTACTGAAAAACCTTTGTACTTACCTTCCTTAACTTCTTGCCATACTTTATCGTCCATTACCCTCATCTTTACCATCCATGTTCCTATAGGTAAATTCTTAAATCCATACTTACGGTATGCTTTGTCATACTCGTCTTCTATAATCCAAGATTCCATTAAGTAAATGTCTTTGGTAAAGTTGTCCTTATGGTCGGTGTTTTGTTTAGAGGCCCTGTCGTGTTTAAGGAAAAGTTCTGCTGCCTTAGCTATAGTTTCCTTTGTGAAATACACATAATAAATTTCTCCTCCCTCAGACCTTGGGATCTTCATATCGGGAATCATAGAAGGTCCAATTACTACACGTTGGTCATCATCCTCAAAAACATAAGGTTTAATTTCCTGCTTAGAGAAAAACATAAAGTCTCTTTCTATAGCTGGTTTATCTACCAAGGATATAGATTCCAATAAGGCTTCTTCATCCTCGTTAATAAGTAGTTCGATAATTTTGTAAACTGATTTAAACATAATTTTAAGTTAATTGGGCTCTTCTTTCTAAGTACTCGTCTGTATCTAAACCTCTTTGTATTTCAGAAGATACAACATAAGCCTTAGGAGGTGTTGCGAGTCTGCGTTCTATTCTCATTAGCACATCGGCTAAATCTGGTCCGTTAGTTACCATACCTCCGTTTGCATAACCTCGTCCTGCACTATTTATCTGTTCTAATAAGGGAAGATAACGAGCAGTGGAGTTGGCGTTAATTACATACTCTCCGTTGGAAAGTCTGGCAGGTATAGAATCTGATCTTCCTGTACCCGGGCCAGAAACGTACCCACCATCTGCAAATTGGGTTCTTCCAGCGTTTGGATCTACAGAAGTACCACCAGAAGCTGTTAGTGCATTTGCTCCTGCTATAGCTGCAGATCTTGCTTGTCTTGCTGCTTCTAATTGTGTCAGACCTGTAAGACCTATAAGTCCTGCTGCTACCGGTCCTGCAATTGGTCCCAGTTCTGCAAGGGCACGCATAATAGCAACTGCAGTTTGTGCAGAGATTTGACCAATAGCTAAAGCAAACTGTGTATTGGCTGCTTTGATCTGTAAATCCCTTACCTTAACATTTCTTTGTGCTTCAAGATTAGCGAGTTTATTGTTCTTTTCTTCTTCTAATCTTTCGATCTCTGCTGCATTATTACCAGCTGCTTGTATTTGCTTTTCGTAGTATGCTTCTGTTGATGCAGCTGCTCTGTCATACTCTGCACCAATAGCATTAATCCTTTCGTTGAGAAGATCTAATTGTGCATTTAACAGATCGAAAGAAGCTGTAAGTGTTCCAGCAATATCTTCCCCAATAAAGTCTTCCAGTGCTTGACCTGATTTTTCAGCATTTTCTGTTGCTTTATCCTGAAGATCTTGCTGTTCTATTAAAAGTTCGTTTTCTTCCTCAATTAAATTTTTGTAGGCGTCACTTGATTCTTTTAATGTCTTCTTTAGTTCTGCAATGGTTGCCAATCTTTTCGCAACACGATTTTGGTCAGATTGTATTTGTTGTCTTTCCAGTTCAATTTCTTCGAATACTCTCTTACGGGTCTCGTTTAAAATTTTTCTTTGTGTGTCAGAATATTCAACTTCTATGTCTCCAAGTCTTAGCTCTACTCTGTCTGCTGTTGCATCGAGTGCAGCTGCTACACCAGTATTTAGAATATTGTCAAATGCATCTTCGTTTGCTTCAGTAACTGTCGTGTTAAAATCAGAACTAACATCTTCAACTCTTGCTAAAGATTCCCTTAGCAATCTTTCCTGATCCTCACCAAGTATAGTAAGACCGTTTAGTGCTTCTGTAGTTTGTGTTTTTATATCTTCAACAGATTGTGCAAATGCATTTCTTCTCTCTTGTATTTTGGCTTCTATGTCTGCAACTGCATCAACGTCTTGGGCCAATTTTGCTTGCTCTAATAAGTCAGCCAAAATCTTATCGTTAGTTTCTTTGGCAACTTCCAACTTTTTAACTTGCTCTTCTTCGAATATCTTTATTCTGTCTGCAGCAGCTTGAAGTTCTAAACGGGTTGTGTCTGCTTGAATCTGTGCCCTTGATTTACCCGAACGCTTAACAGATTTAATTTCCTCTGCTAAGTTTTCATCAATTGCATTTAGTCTTTCTTGTGTACTTAGGTTAAAAAGTCTTAATCTTGTTTTTTCTAAATCTCCCTCTGCCTTAATTAAAGCAGCTGCAGCATCTTTTCTTTTCTTACGTCTTTCTTCTGCTGCTTTTTTCCTTTCCTCTTCTTGCTTATTATTAAAGTCTGTTTGTAATTTAAGAAGATCTAAGTAAGCCTTTCTATATTCTTCAGACTCTTTACCAAATTCCAGTTGGGCTGCTCTAAGTCTATTACGTGCTGCTTTCTGCTTAGCCCTAAATATTTCTTCCTCGTTATCAGAAACTATAGCCAGTCTGTCTGCTTCGTAATCTAAAAGTTCTTGTCTGTTCTTTCTGTTCTCCAGTTCTTGTGCATCTCTTCTGGCTTGCTCTGCTTCTTTTACACCAGCTGCTGCACCTTCTTTTAGAATACTTGTTGCTTGTCTAACGCCTTCTTTTATAGCATCTAAATCCAATGTGAAAATACCTTTCAGGATCTTACCTACAGAACCAGCAATCTGGGTGAACTGGGTAAAGAATGCCTTAATAGCACCAGTAACCGCGGGGATAATGTTGCGTATAAAGTCGAAGAGTTTTGTTAGACCTTCTGACTTTTCTACAAAGTTGGTAACCGCAGAAGTTAGTTTATCCCAGTTGGCAATAAGTAAACCCACTGCTACTACAATGGCACCAATACCAGTAGAAACCAATGCAAGTCTGAAAAGTTTAAGTGCTCCGGTTGAAGTACCAATAACAGCAGTGTAAGCTGTTTGGGCTGCTGCAGCAGCCAAAGTTCCTGCTTGCTTAGCAGCTAAAGCAATTTGAGATTCCTTTTGAGTTACGGTATAAATGGCTTCTGCAGTAGCTGCAAGAGCTAAGATTGCATTTGTTTTTTCTAAGATTTCTGCTACCTGTTCGTTTTCAGAACCAAACGAGGATAAGGCTAAACCTGCAGCACCCAGGCCAGCAGCAACCTTACCAACCTCACCTACAAATGCACCTATGTCTACTTCTGCAAAAGACTGTTCGACACCTTGTACTTCGCTTTGTAGTTTGTTAATGTCTTGACCTAAGGCTTTAATCTTCTTCCGACCTTCTTCGGTAGACCTGGAGGTATTTTCCAGTTCTTCATTCAGTCTTGCAATCTCCTGGTTAAGTTCGTTAACCGATGCATCTTCTATGTTAATCTGTATGTTAGCCTGTGCTGCCATATGTACTAAATATTATTATTGACTTTTTTTCTATAAAGACGGTGGTGATCCTATAGGATATTCACCTCCTGGTTCTTGATCCGGTGGCAGTGCTACCTCGTCAGTTGCATCGTCTGAAGGCGTATCTGGTCCCGGAGGCCCAGCTGGACCAATAGAAGAATAAGTAAAGTTGTAAAATTCTTTGTTGAATGTTACGAGTTCTACCGTGCTCGTACCATTTGTTGTCGGATCGTATTGGATCGAACTAACAATGAAATAATCGCCATCCCCGTTTGGGAACGTAATCCATATGGGGTTCCTGAAACTAAAACGAGCAATGTCCGCAGGTTGTAGCCTTGCTTCTGCCCTGAGGATTTTTTGGTCGTTCAAGTTGAGGTAAAAGTTCTCATAATACTGTTCGTAATTTGTCTGGATGTAATTGTACACTGGAGGTGTATCCCCACCAGACAGCCAGGAGGTTCTGGTCTCCCTGAAATTTACATCCGTTCCTGTTCCCCCAATGGAAGATAAGGACCAAAGGTGATCACATTGTGGCGAGCCAGTTGCTGTAACTAAAGAATCTGTAAATCCTGTAGCACCTGCACAAAAGTAGTGTGGATACTGGAGTTGTTCTGTAGTATACTTAGAACGTGGCTTAACTAAGTTTGGTCTATAACCCAAGAACATATCTGACTGTTCTACTAATTCTTTTACTCCGTCGTCATTCACAGAATATAGTGCTGGGTTGGGTACATTCCAGGTGTATTCTACACCATCATATGTTTCTCTTGTCTGCACCAGCTTAGAAGCAGAACCCGTGGTCTGTAAATGGTTCATAGATAACGGAGTCATAGAACCAAAATCAGACTGAACTGTTTGCTCTTCTTCCTTCCCGTTTTCTAAGAAAGTTTTAAGGGATCCGTATTCGAGTTTATCTGAAGTTGTGTTTTGTATTCTTACATCCTCATAATTATCTGTTGCTTTCATACGTGCTAACACAGCCAAAGGTGGATCAGATCTTTCGATCTCTCTCACAGAATCAATGTCGATCTTGTTGGTCCAGTTTTGTACATTACCCTGGTTGTAGAATATGTCCCTCGGCTCCATGGTAATAATCCTTGAGTTTGGTGTGATCTCTGAATACAGATTAAAGTGCTTAAGCAAAGCCACCATAAAATCTTTTTGGGTGATATCTGGAATGGTTTGGTTCCAGTTCGGATACATTGGAGTTATATCCACAGCCATTACATCGAGAGCTGCCTGGTATTTACGTTCTCCAAGAGTAAACGTAGAACAACCAAATGCTACAGTTGCTGAAGTGTAACTGCTGGAGTCTGTGGTCATGTACAATTTCCATTCGTCTCCCGCTTGTGCATTAAAATTAAATGTTAGCGGTGTAGTGTATAGATCGTGTGACGATTCCCACTGGTAGTGTGTACCCCCAGCTTTAGTGTAAGTGTTAGGAGTTGCAATGGAAGTGGTAGTCATTGTTAAACCCGAAATATCTCGAGAGTAAGTAATATTCCTTCCTTGGTTGTACCAGTAGATTCTGGAGAGTGGACCTAAGAGTGGATCGTTTACCCAGTCATACACGTTTGCATTTGGTGTACCACCAGGACAAAATGCACCTTGAGAATTATAAAGCATGTCCCAGCCGAAACGGATATCAACCACAGCTTTTAACTGTATAGTGTAGTTACCTGTTCTGGTAAACTTAAGAATACCAGAATCTGCATCCCATATCCCAAAAGGATCACGTAAACCCTCGTCTGCATTAAAAGGAGAAGCAGATGGAACAGCACCTTCACCACTAAGGTTGTTCACCCAGTGGGTTATTGGTGATGGTGGAGATGGTGTATAAGCAGGGATCTGATCGTCGTAGTAAGTGGTAGAAGTAGGATTGGATCCAAATATCTTTAAGTTGGTGTTACTTGGTATTTCTGAAGAGTCATAACACAACAGAATTAATTTCTTAAAATCCTCAGACTCGAAAAAGGCAGATTCATAATTAAAGTCCAGTCCGTCAAAGATGTTGTCGACCAAATACTTTAAGAAGGCATAGAACGTAAAGTTGTATCCTACAATCAGACCTATATCGTTCTCGTCTGTAGGAGGGGTGGCGCTATTTGTGAATATCTTTGTCTTTCCTGTGGTAGCATAGACTTGGACACCGTCGTCATATTGTGCGCCACTTTCTGCTGCCTTGAATCCCCAGTCGGGATATGCAAGAGTAAAACCAGAATATGAGGTGCCGTTAATGGTAAAAGTGTCGTCAGCTGAGGTGGCAGAGAACATATCATAAACCTCTTGCCCGTTGGTGATGAAGTTCGAGAAGAGGTTTAAGTCACGCATGTTCTTGTTCTCCAACTCATCGAAAATGTTAATTTGGGTAGCCAGGAAATTAACCTCAAAGGAATTAACCTCCCCTCGACCAATAATTGCTTTGGTTAATTCTAATTGTCCTGTGAAGGCTAAAATCCCGTCTACATAAAGTTGTGCTTCTTGAACAGGTAAATGCCATTCGTTACCGTTTACTATTTCCCCGTTATAAGTTTTAAAGGGAACATCGGTAGACATCATGTAAGCGTATTCGAAAGCTATAGAATTACGCTTTGTGCCTGGAAGTAAGAAGTTTTTGCTAAAAGGAGATTTCTTAACCGAAGCATCTTTTACATCTGCTATTTGGTAAGAAATTGGAATACTTTCGTTTTCAAAAAGATCCAGCGAATATCCTCTTTCGTCATCTGTTCTGATCAAGGATCCAATTTGGGAAACTCCAGATCCAGATGTGAAGTAGTTATAGACGTTGGTCTTTTTTGTTAATAACAGTTCTATCATTATAGGATCTGAGATTTTCTATTGTAAGCTAAAGAATATTGGAATTCTACAATCTTAATTTTGTCTTGGTTTACATACTGCGAGTAAGAAGCAGAATCTATAATTACCGGAATAAACGTACCATCTGACTGTACCTCGTAAACATCGGGAGACATGAACAGGGATTCCAACCAGGTAACTGTAGCTTCATCCTCATAGTTTGTATTCACAATCTTAGATCTCGTTGCAACATTGGAAGTATTAAGTCTACCTCTTTGCCCTTTAGTATACCCCGGGGTTAAAGTTCGATCCCCAATGACTCTTTGCACATCCAGTTGTTTTCCCGTCAGACAATTAAAGCTGTATGAATCATATCCGCCGAGCGAGTTAAGCCAGGTTAAGGTTACTTTTTCGCAAGAAGAGCAGTTATCGCAGTTGTCTTCTGAATATGCAATGGTTTCTGTTAATGTGTTGCCGTTGGCATCAGTTACATACACTGAGAAGCCTCCAGTAACTCCAGCCCCTGCAGTTCCCACGTTGAGGTAAGCAAAACGAACTTGGTCTGAATTGGCTGCGATAGGATATTGGGTCGAAGCAGTTGCACCTGTTGGTAAGACATTCCAGTAGGCAGATCTACCATCTATATTCCAAGTGTCTACTTGCTTAATAATAGGGGCTGAAGACTCCCCGATATTCTTCCAAACAAAACCAATGTAATCCCAATCTTGGGTTGCGACATAATCAGTTACTGTGTATTGAATAAAACCACCATTGTTTGATTCTGACATTACTACAATTGGTTGGGGTTCGGTATCTCCTGGATTTAAACCCATTAGCCACATTTCGTTAGTAGTGGCAGCACCAGCCCATCCAGTTGATGTAGACAATGAAACATTAATAACAGCACCTTGGTATACTGGTCCAATTGGTGTGTTAGTGGTAACGTAGTGTGAGTATTCACCACTTCCAATTACGGTATAATCTGGTCTAATACCATTACCACCTATAGTCTGCCAACCAGAACCCGTTGTGCCCACACCTACAATTTCTTGCCAGTAATTGGTGTAGTTGGATGGAGTTTGGTAGTTCTGGGCACTTGTGGGTTGGATAAGATCGTCTTTGTCTCTGATAAAACCAGCGGATGCTCCAACCACGGTGTAAAGCAGGTCGTTGGTAAGTGTGCATCTTGTGTTAGGTCCATCGGTTAGAAAGTTAACCCCAGTTAACCCCGGTTGCAGTATGTAGCTGTCTTGGTTGTAACTTGGGTAATCCTCGTCGAGCAGGATTGAGTTCCAGAGGTAATGGGTTCCACCTGTTGCACTGTCCATGCCGGTTGCACCAGAGGTGGTTACGTATTCTTGTCCATATACTATACGGAATTTCTTAATCCCCGCTCCTGTAGTTCCAGTATTTGTGGGGTATTCTAAAGGTGTGATAACATAAGTCTTAGCCACAGCCATTGGGGAAAAGTAACCCAAACCAGTTACGGGTCTTGGTGGTACACGGAAGGTACCTACAACATCTGCCCCAGTACTACCCGTAGTAAAGGCAGTGTCGGTGTCTGTGATCTGCAGGCGGTAACGATAGACAAAAGAATCTTCGTTTTTGTCTGTAGAATCTGTTTCAAACCATGCAATATTCTCAGATGGTAAGTACTGATTATTTGGTTCTGTAGTCGTGTATGCCATGTTATTTGTTTACGCTTTCTATTGTTCTTACAATAACCTCTTCGATCTGTGGGGTTAACTGTTGTTCGAAGCCGGTTGCTGCTGCATCTGTTATTGCATCTATAGCATTTTGTACCCAGGGTCTGGGTTCTATACCAAACTTGTATATGTTTACCCTGGCTCCATAGGGTAGGTTACCTCCGATCATCTTAAACTGCCCAGAATATCTGTAACTCTTTCCGTCATAACCAGCCCCTGTTCTACCACTTAGTGTTCCTTGTACACCAGCGTCTAAGAAAAGCCCATAGTCATTAAATTCCAATACGTAAACGGGTTCATCCGCTGTGCCTTCTACAGTAACCTGGCAAGAGCGGAAAAGGGAACCAGTCTGCTGCTTGATTCCCGATCTGTTTAGTTCCTCTTGTGCTATAACAGTTAAGAGGTTTTGGAATTCATATGGATCTAACTCTACTTGCATTAATTAAAAGGTAGATTGGGGGTACAGTTATCTTGGAAGATGTTTATTGTTAGTGTCATTGTTGCTCCTGCACAGTAGTCTTTAAACCTCTCCTGGAAAGGTAGTATAAGTGTACCTGTTTGGGGAGACCAAGAATCGTTTCCGTCTATGTACAAAAGCTTAGTGTATATGTCAATCAGAATACCAGTACAATCCGAGATCACATCATCGAAGTTGGACTTATCTGGGAGAAGCATATCGAAGCAGACCAATTGGAACTGGTAAGCAAAGATCCCATCCCTGGGTACGTTAACCTGGGAAGGTATAATATAGACTGTCGGAGGGGTAAAATCCGGCATGTCATCTATGTCGGTTAAGAACCCATAGCGTACATCGCTAACCATTTTGTGAGCCGATGCTGTGTCCCTAAGTCTATCGACTAATTGTAGTTGTGTAGTTACTGGCATATAAGTAAATATGAAAACTTAAAATATTTCTATCGGTTGGCCCTTATCCTCGCTGCTTCCAGTTCTTCAGCCTTAGCTTTATCGGTTAAGTAAGCAATGGTGGTAAGTATTGTAAGGTAATTTTGTTTGGCTACATTGTCTAAATTTGCAGCATTCTCTCCGGAGATTCTCCAGAGTATTGGGAACCATCCCCAGCCACTTAAGTCTGCTCTTGCCTGTCCCTGATCAAGGTAGCTTGAGTCCTCATCGTCTTCACTGTTTCCTTTAACATCATCACCATAGATCTGCGGGAATCTTTCTGCAACTCCCTTGATAAAATCAAAAAAAAAGTTGCAACGTTGTGTGCTGCCGAAGCTGGTGCTTGCTTTATAGCCTTATAGCGCATGTCACATTTAACGGGATCGTATTCTTCGATCTCGAACTTTATAGAGTCTAAGAGTCGGTACACCATCTTTAATGCCCAGACTGTTGTGGTTCTTTTAGCAATGGCTTCCATGGTTCTAAGTTTAAATCTGTTCCACCTGTTCATCTTAGTTACCGGGCGGTACAGATAAGACACCATGGTGGCTAAGTTCTCTTGGACATTCTTGCCCTCTTCGGTAAGGTCGGCAAACAGACCAAAGGAAAGGTCGTTCATATCTTGGAACCCATAGAGTACACCATCGAGGGTAAAGAACTTTGTAAAGAATGGATCTAACTTTGGAGTAAGATCCCCAATGTGCATTGTCTTAATCTCGGATAACTTAATATCGTTTTTGTTCTTCCCCGTTAATGCCCAGATTACCTGATCGGTCTTAGGAGATTCCCCAAGGGTTACTAAACGGGAGTATTGTTCGACAGTAAGTTTATTCCAATTGTAAACCATAGATTTTATAAAGTGTAAAGTGTTTGTTCTTATACTATGTATCTTTTCTTAAATTTCGTTTTTTTAGGTCGTCGGGGGTCCTTATATTTGTACCATAATTAACAGATAATAGAATGGAAAAAACAGAATTACAAGAATGGATCAACGGTGTAAGACAAGAAAGTCTACGTAAGGGAGGGGAAATCGAAACATACGTAAGGGAACCTCGAGGTCACTTCCTTTATATCTACTTTCCTAAAAACTTTTATTACGGATTTAAGATCGTGTATAACATGGATGTTTCCGATATACTCCATATTGGACTTACCGGAGAATGTGGTAAATCCCCCTTTAGTGGAGATTTAGGAGGTTTAACTTACAATTGGAAGGACATGTCCCCCCAAGAATTTATTCATAATGTAATACACGACATTTGTGATTTTATGCAAGAAAAAATGTTTGCATGAAACTAACCATCTCGTTGGAGGACTTTGAAAGGGCGAGGCAGATGTGGGGTGAACCAAGACACTTACCCTTGCCTGCTTCGGTGTTAAGAACCGTGTGGCAGATCAGGGTACATTCGGGTCGTAACTTTGATAGTCTGATTATTGTGTATCCCGAGGGTTCGTGGTCTGAGTTTCCCCTGCCTGCGAATAAGGAGTCACATATTTTATCCGAGTGTCGTCCATCTCGTTTGATGGACCTACCGGACCGCTTTGGGTTAAAGTCGTGGTATGCTGAGGAGATTGAAGAACAGTCTCCTTCGGTCCGAAGACCTGATCATCCGAAATCTTAACCTCACCCCGTTGGATCTTGGCTAACATTTCTTGTGGTGTCATTCCTTGGGCCTTAATATAATTAAGCACTTGGTTTTGTTGTGCTTTCTTCTGGGCATTCCTTGCCTTAATTTTCTTTCTGTGTGCTTTCCTGTTCTTACCCATGGCTTTTCATAGTTGGTACTGCAATCAAAGGACCAGATCTGTGTTTACTCATAGCATATCTTAATGCATCCATTAAATGGTTGTGGTCATCTATAGGTTTATCAGTGCCTTGTTTATAAGAGTAAAACTGATATTCCTCTATAAGGTTTTTAGATTCAGGATCTACATTCACCTCGAACTCTTTAACCTTGTTTATGCCTGCCCTGATAGAATCCGGACCTTTAGCAGCGGGCTTTATATTTCTAAACCCTCTTCTTTTTAATTCTTCAATGCTTTTTGGTTCTGCAGAATCTGCATAGATGGTGGCCAACTTGTGTATACCCTTATCCTCGAGGATATCTGCTAAGTCGTCATTTGTAAGACCTTGGGCATAGACAATCTCTTTAATCCAAAGTCGTTTACCCCTTTTACGAACCTCGATCACAGCACAGGGATCTGTGGCAAATCCAAAGTCCAGGCCGTATAGGATCTCTGACTCTGGATCGGGTTGCCAGTCGAACTTCCAGTTCTTAAAAATCTGTCCTTCACCAATATCAGACCATTGACCTAAGATGTGGTGGGAATAGTATTCTGGGTCGTCTGTCTTAGCACGTTCCCATTCGTCCATCTTCTTGGGATCTAAGTTGTCGTAATTATCATGGTAGGTGGTGTGGATAAATCCGTGGTCCATACCCCATTTTGGGTGTGGCTGTCCGTCTGGGGTATAGAACCTACGGAATATCCAGTGTGTCTTAGAGGTTGGGTTAAACAAGAGGAAGATCTTGCGTTCGATCCCTTTAGTCCTAAAAGAGTCAATAAGTTTAATGTACTCCTGTTCGCTCGGTAACTCGGTTGCTTCGTCTACCAATAAATGGGAAACCCTCGCCAAACCTTTTCCTCGGGCTGTCATTGTCCCCTCTTGTAATTTCATAGAGTGGGTAATAATCATATTGTCGTTCTTGGTGTTCTTAATCTCGTCTCCTTTAATTTCTAAGAAGGGAGTTAAACCCCAGTCTGTTATGATGTCTACAATATCTCGGTAGATCGAAGTCGTTAAGGCCCTTTGGGTATACCTCGCGATCACCCCGCGAAAGTAATCGTCACCCATTAATTTCATAACAAAGTAAGCAGCTATGTTTGTAGATTTACCTGAAGCTCTGCCACCTGAGATAATCCAGTAGGTCTTATCCTCGTAAAAGACGGGAGCATAGGCATCTAAAAACTTAAACTGCTTCTTCATCTCTTTCTTAGTACAATCGCTGTTTGGTAGGTCGGAACCTGTACCCCTGGGAATTTCTTAGGGTAAGTAGACATGTGTAATGTCGGTGGCCAGTGTTTGTGGGTGTACGCCCCGTAATATTCCATCTCTGGGTTATTCTTAATTACCTCGTCAGTTACCATCTTGTGTAAAAGGTAAGGTTCTTTGTTACGGGTCATATCTTTAATAATGGTAATAAAGTAACCCCCGGGCTTTAAGTATTTGATAGACTTAGTGTACATTGTGTTTACTAAATCCCAATATTCGTCTCCCTTTTTCTTTCCTATATTATCAGAGTGGTTATAGTCGAAAGATTCATCCCGGTAATATCTCTTTCCGATCTTAACTGACCCGTCTTCTCCAACATCTTCTGCCTTCCAAGATTTCCTTTCTGGGGAGTCAGAGGATTTACCACTCAGAGTTGGGTAAGGGGTTCCGTTTAAAATCAGTTGTATACTGTTTTCCTTAATATCCCATTCGTCCAGGTATTGGTCAATGTTTTTAGCATCCCCTTGACGGAAAAGATATTTCCCGGTAGAATGGGGTTCTTGTGCATCGATATTACTCTGTCCAATGTGGGGATATTCGAGTTCTATGCCTATTCCGTTACGCCCATTGTTGATGGCTTCGATAACTGCGGTTCCCGTTCCCACTGTAGGATCTAAAACCCAATCTCCTGGTTCTGTAAAGTTGTGGATCGCCCATCGGTAACCCTGAAAGTGCCCAGCATCTAAATGCTTATCCTCGGGGTTGGGCTTAGGAAAGTAAGTCTCCTTAGCCTTAGCATGGTAAAAAAGATCTCCGTCTTTAATGTCCCCAATAAAATTACCTGTGCAATATTCACAGGTGCAGTGGTAATCTTCGGGTCTTTGGGTTGTGTGTTCTAACTGCTCTGTGGCTGTTACTTTAGTGATGCTTTGTTTTTTCTTATTTGCTCTCATCTTTTTTGGGCATAACGATATTAATCGGGTTGAAGTCTTGTCCATCCTTGCCCGTAATTTCTTTTCGGGAAACTTGAGGTACAAAACGGGTGGATATCTCTATCCAATATTTTAAAAAATCTGCTGGTGAGCGGTCATAGACCTTTTGGAGTGCATCCTGAAGTTTATCCTCGTGTCCAGCTAAGAGTGCAGCAAAAGTAGCTTTGATCGACTCGGAGGTTGCATTTCCCACTCCAGGCGGGCGGCCTTTGGGATTCCCTGATTGTCCTGGTTTAAATGGCATATTGTTTTGTTGTTCTTTACAATAGATATGAAATCAAGAATTATTTCCCATTTCATTCTCGTATTTTCTCATAAGATGTTTCCACCTATCATAATAATCCGAAGCTTTAAGTCCCTCCATCTCTCTTTGCACTCTTCGGATAAGGTCTGTTTTTCTACATTCCATGTCCTTAGATGCTTCTATAAATTCTATAACTTCCTTTAAATTTTCGAAATCCCAGATGCACTTATCTACAGCGTCATGCCCGTAACCCACATAATAACACTGTATTCTTTCAGAGGCCCTACTATAGACAACGTAGTATTCTTCGAACTTAAGGATAAAGTAAATCTCCTCGGTATCGACCTTTGTGGCATTCTTTAAACCCCATTCTAAAAGTTCGGTTACAATGTCGAAGTCTAACCTTTCTGCCTTTTCTGATTTTGTAAGTATTTTTCCCATTTAAGCAAACATGTTGATGTACTGATTCCCTTCTTCCTCCCACATCTTTAGTTCCCCTTTAATCTGGAGGTGGTTAAGTAGTAATCTTAGATCCATAGGATTTACTTTTAGTTCTAAAGCCCATTGTGAAATATCAACTTGGACCTTCTTGTCATTAACTGATTTCACAATCAAAAATGCTAATAGTTTTTCTCTCATCTTTATTTAGTTTTTTTAGTCATTGGTACGAGGTACGACTTTTTTTTGGTACACGATGCAAACGTAAGAGAGGGCCATTGTTGCAGCTTCGAGCGTTGACTTTTAAAAAAAGTCGTACCTTTCGTACCAAAGGGGTGTTTTCTTAACCGTACGATATCGTATGGAGTGTTTTCTCTGGTACGACTTTTCCCTAAAAGTCGTACCAATGGTACGACTTTTTCGTACCAAAGGACTATTTTCTTACAATTTTCTCTCTTTTCGCTGTGAACCATCTTGCTTTTCTCTTCGGTCTTGACTCAGTTTCGAACACACTTGGTACGACTTCTGGGTCAAATCTGAAAGAATCGTACCGCCATGTATTTCCTGTTCTCGTCTTAATTCCAAACTCAAATGCTAAGCATTCTTTGATCTTCTTATCCCCCTCGTCTAACCCTGTTGCTTCCTTCAAACTACCAAGATCGAAGTTGCATTCTTCATCCTCAAATTGCTCAAAAAAGTCTTCAAATGTGTCTCTGATTTTCTCGTAAATTTCTCCTTTGTTATAATCCCTAATAAAGTCTTTAGCTGCTGTGTGAAACTCCTCGGGTTCGAAATATAACCTCGGCTTCACAGGGTACTCCAATGTCGGTCCAACTACATTCACCAAGTGGTGCATGAAGTGTCCCATTTCCTTTTCTACTTTTCCGTAATAATCTTCTGTTCTCTTAGGTAACTCTGTAATTTCCCTGACCCAAAATCTTGTAGCAGCACCTTTCATTTTAAGCGGACTTAAATTGTTAGAGGAAAGTATAAACTTGCCATGAAAGTGTGTTTTATATTGGGCCTTATTCTTTCTGTCAATAAGTATAGGATCTGTCTCCGTAATTAGTCTTTTAAATTCATCCGCTACTTCATCTGGGTTCTTCCATTGTCCGGCTTCTTCTATAATTACCAGTTGGGTATTTTCGATCCAAGAATTAAATTGGGATTCAAAATCCTTAGCCTTTACTGCAACAGAATTAATAACTCCCATTAGGTTTACAAATATCTTTATGATAGCAGACTTACCCACATCCTCGGTTCCCACTAAGATTATTGCAGGTAATTTCTGTTTAGGATACAGTATACTAACCGCACACCATTTTAGAATAAGATCGTATTGTTCCCCGAATCCATGTTCCAAAGCTCCTTTAATAGTTGGGAATTCCCCAGAAGATAGTACATAATTAGGTCTTTGAAAGTGGTTCCTATATTGGTTGTGCTTACCAGTTTCTATTAAAGGGGTTTCAGAAGTGTAATCTGGTTCATAAAAGAAACCATCATAACATCTGGGTGGTCTTGCCTGAGATCCATAATCTTCTCTAAAAGTTCCTCGATCCCAAGGAATTAAGACATTCATTTCAGGATCATTCTTGTAGTATTCTGTGCCTACCCTGATGTATCGGTTAATAGATTCATAATCTAAATCCAGCACATCTTGGGTGTCGTTAGTAAATCTTTCCGAAGTGTCTTTAGCAGCAGCTTCTTTATTTTTTTCTTCCCAATAGGCTTTTCGATCTTCCATTGTGGGCACATAAATAGCCGGATCGGTATTATACTTACTATCATAAGCAGATTTAATCGGTGCACCACCGTCATGTATTTCCCCGCATTGTTTATAAATCAGTGCAGTTGTTGTGTTGATATCTAAACCAGTATTCTTAAGCATCCTGGCCAACACAAACTGATAGTTGTTGTGGTTACCTTTCTCATATCTCTGGTTCTTCATCTTATATTTCATAATCCAGTCCATCTTTAGATCTGCATCTGCATCTGAAGTGTGGACATCTGTATTAGCATTAAGATCCGGTAAGTTGTCTTCCCAGTTAACCCCGTTATCCTCGAGCCATTTTTCTACCCTTTTCAGGGGATGTCTACCGACAATCTTTTTAATCTCTTGGACAACCCCGTTATCCCTTTTACCACCGCCGAGTCTGGAATAACGAGAAGGGTTTTTACATTTCTTATCTACAATAGCACCGTATTTTTGTAGCACCTGACTTATAGATTTCCAAATAGCATCGTAATCTTCTCTGCTTACAAGATCTTCCTTTAAAGAAAGTATTAGGTGATAACTCTTTCTACCCGAATACACCATTGTACTAAAGGGAAATTTAGCCTTAGCAAAAAGAGGTATTTGTTCTTCTAAGGGAACTTCGTCAATCTCAAATAGAAAATTCCTTAGTGCACTAACATTAGAATCTGCTCTTGTCTTATCTTTCTCTAAAGGATTTATAGTAAAGAATTGTGCCTTAGGTTTTCTACCTACGCTTTTCCAAGATCTTCCTTTGGTGTCTTTGTCATACACATGATCCCCGAAGTTAACATACTCTCCGGGATTAAAAAGACATTCTAAAAATTTAAGTTGCTCATTCTTCTCCATTAACTACAGACTTAATGTTTACCATTGTATAGATTTTCAATGTGTTCTTCGAGTTCTCGAATACGAACTATTAGACTGTGCTTTGTCCAGTCTTCATATTCCCCGTGCTCGGTCAGCTTATAAGCTGCGAGTTCATCTGAAAGTTCGTGGTTAGCACGGTAGAGATCAGCGAGTCTTTGATACAGATCCGCTATGAGTTTTCTTTTGTTGCTTTGGTACATACTCCTTGTTATTAATTAGTTTATCAACAAGGGCATTCCTAAGAACAGCATCCTGACATTCCAGTATTTGGTCTACTTTCTTTAGGTAAGTATCGATGTAGTTGTTCTGAACCATTGACCTTGTTGCTTTGTCTTACATATTATAATCTATGTATCCAGTTTTGTTTCCATAATTTTTGATCTTTAAATGTCGGGACAAAAAAAAGTCCCAGGTGATAAGGAAACCTGGGACTTAAGAGAGGGTGTATGCGAATTATGGAATATTCAACAAAGCAACAGTAGAATGGTTTACGTTCGCATACTTTATTTATATGAAGACTTCCACCAGTAGTTTCCACCTAAAGATTTAGATCGGAAACAATTTTTTTCAACATCTCCAGGATTTTATCTTTATCATAGACATTATTAAAAGTATTGCCGTGCAAATAGTTGTACACATCCAACACAATCTGTCTTTCTTCTACCTTAAGTCTTTTCTTTCCTATAAAGTTAATAATAAGATCCTCTGTTTCTTCTTTACTTAAACCATTTCTGTCCCAAAAAATTTTTCTTTTTAAAGATTTACCACAACGTTTCAGGGTGTTCCAAACAAAATTCTTATCTACATCGAACTTATAAACAATGTCCATAATGGTCATATTCTTAAAATAATAAGAATGCATTATGTTGTATTCCGAAGGAAATAAGACATTCACAAATTTAATAAGGGTTTCGTA
>Ga0196891_1000026_pt1 | contig 34238 bp, 52 predicted proteins | sample VirMetDEL_Nov_24_FD_169096 | JGI IMG/M metagenome (GOLD analysis project Ga0196891, IMG submission 169096) | Aqueous microbial communities from the Delaware River and Bay under freshwater to marine salinity gradient to study organic matter... | ecosystem: Environmental > Aquatic > Marine >... | reverse complement strand
ACTTACATACAGTATAAGTACAACATGTTTGATAATATTTAATATACCCATAATCATACTTCATTCCCCCATACGTCCCACCCTTCTGTTTTCTGTCTAGCAAACAACTCTATCCTAGGTAAGTCTCCACATAACTGAACTATCCTATCCTTAACAACATCTGGTTTCTTACTATGTCTTTCAATAGGTGTGTCTACTACACTATGAACACCAGCACTAACTCTTTTAGGTTTACCTTTTGTAGCTAGTAAACATAGTTCTGGGTTAGCCCTTGTCCAGTTACCCATACCCCAAAACCAACTAGGTTGCAGTTTATTTCTTTTTACCCATGTAAATGCACAAGTCTTGTATGAAAAACCCCAAGAACTAATTACTTCCATTATATCATTTAGTTTAGGCATAGTAATCCATATAAATAAAATACAATTATCTTCACTTATATCTTTAACTGGTAGGTTACAAACCCACCTATGATCTTGTACTTTGTATTTAAAACTAGCTCCTCTATTACCTGAAGCAGCTTTATCTCTGTATGACCAAGGTGGGTCTGCATAAATAATGTTATACTTTTTATTCACTAGCATCATAATGAAAAGTAAACCTCACAAGAAAAAAGTCTATAACTAAATACTTATAATCATTAGCATCATGTTGATACTCTACTCCTACCATTACTCCTGATATTGGTGTAATCTCCCACATATTAAACCTCACAGCTTCCTGAAGAACAAGCTAACTCTTGTACTCCTTTAACATTATCATCTACTTCTACTAACTCATTCCATTTTATCTTTGGAGGAGTGTTACCTAATAGCTTAACATACTCTTCTTTCGTACACTCTTCATATGGAGCTTGTCTATAAGAGCCACCATCATAAGGTAGGAATGATATACCTGATATGTCATCAAAGTTCTTCCATACCCATGCCCCTACTTCCATCCATTCCTCTTCCTTAACGCTTATGGTCACAGATGGCTTATGCTCACACCACTCCTTCTGATACATCATCCACAACTCAAGATGGTCTATAGCTGTTAAATCATCTCTAACTGTAGCACCTTCAGGAGCTTCTATTGGGAATGAGAATACAACAGTAGAATCAGGTTTCATTACACAGTCTTCAGTATGAACTCCTTGGTCTTTTAAGAACTGGGAAAGAGGGTCTTTTTTATCACCACGCACCCTACGAATATAATAACTAGAGTGTCTAGGATGAATACCACTGGCAGAATCAACAAGCTGAGACACAGTACCACTAGGCTTGACACAAGTGATAGCAGTCGATTGAGGGATTCCGAGAAGAGTAGATAAGTTAGCGTTTGTTTCAACAGCCACTTGTTTGAGTTCTCGTAAGATTTTTCTTGACCCTTCATTTACTTCTCCCATTACTTTGTTATCCAGAATGCCTGTTAATGACACTCCTAGCAGTCTCTCTTCTTCTGTATTCTTCTGCCATACCTTACGCAAGTATGGAAACTTAGTAAGTGTAGATTGCCATGTACCTAGTATTGTCGCTATCTCTACTTTGTCTGCTATATCAGCAAATGTGTCTTCTGCTCTGACTACTACCTCAGTTAAGTTACAGAACTGACCACCTGTTCCTGTAATTGGTTGTCCATTCTTGTCTAACTTGCAACCACGCAAAATAATCTCACTACAAGGGTTTGTGCCAAAGTCATAATTGATATCTCTTCTACCATTCTTAGCAGCTTGTCTCTTTGATGCTGCCCTACTAAAGATACCACGCTCACCTGACTTACTCTCATACAAGCTAGACCATTCCTTCATAAACTGGCTCATATCAGGCTTCTCATCATACATAGCAGAGTTGTTAGCCAATGCTCTCTGTGGATTGTATTCCCACCAGGCACCAGACTTACAGGCTCTCATCTTGTCATCTTCTAAGTCTGATAGTGATATCATAGCTGACCTTCTAACACCACCTACAACTACTACTTCACCAATCTTACATAGTATATCGTGACAATCAATAGATGATAACTTCCTACCAGCAGCCTGTTTAAACTTGTAGATAGTAAACTGAAACAACTGATTCAATGGTTCTGATCCTGATGCTCTACCACCAAAGGTTTTTAACCTAGCTCCTGATGGTCTAACTTTAGATAAGTCATACTTAGGTACTTCACCACTATACAATAGGGCTATAAGCTGTCTAAGAGCCTTTGCCCAACCTTCTTTGCTATCAGCTACTACTATGTTAGTCTCAGACTCAAACAGCTTCTCAGGAACTTCTGGTAGCTTTTCAACGTACTTATGCTCTACAGAGAACCCTACACCTGTTCCACAGAGAAGAATATACATAGCTTCATCAAATGCCTTAACATCATCAATAGGAAGATAAGAACAATTATATCCAGCAGTATTGTCTCTATCTAGTGCCTTACCAGCAGTCATAATAGCCCTCATACTAGGCATTACTTCTAGCTTCTCTATTGCTTCTTGTACTTTTAGTTTTGTTGGTGTTTCTACTATATGACCATGCTCTGCTTCTAGATGATTAACCATAAAGTCTATATATCTTTGAACAGACTCACTCCAATCTTCTCTTCTTTGTTGGTCTTCTAGGTATCTTGCGTAACGACTCTTTGCTATAAACTGACTGTATGTATTCAATCTTTTAACTCCTCTTCTAATAAATCCGCTTTATCTTCTATTCTATCGTTAAATCTATCTACTATGTCCTCAGATGCTATATCTAATACTTCAAGCAACGAAACTTCATCAAGGTTTTTAAGTCTATCACAGATATCATTTAATGTCAATGCCATATTACCCCCAATTCTTCCCTTTTGTTTCTTTTAATAAATCTATCATAGACTTTAAATACCATTCAGCTTTCTCAGCATCTTCTAGTGGTTTATCTTTATGCCACATTCTGCTAATGTATTTGATGATGTTACCTTGACAATAACTAATAGCTTCAAACTTACCTAGTGTATCTACTATGTAATCATACGTTTCTATAGTTCCTTTGTTATAGTGTGGTGGATGATTAACTTTGTCGTTAGTTGTATTCTCATAGAGATTTAGATTAGAAAGAGGATTACTTCTTTGTACATAATCTCCTACTGTCTTATCATCTTCTCTATTGTTCTTTTGCATAAAATTATCCATATTCCCCTCATTATCGTTTATGATAGTCACCGCTAACCATGTCTAGATACAGACAAAGAGCCTCTCTAGCTCCTTTTACACCGCCCCATACAAAAACGTACTTGTTCTTCTTTTCAAATTCTTGTATAAGAGGATAAAAGGCGTGCATTACTGGTTCTGCTCCTAACTCAAAACCAACTTTTAACATATAAGTATCTAACATACCATCAGCACTATAAACTTTTTTAAGTTTATCGTCTATATAGCAACTTCCTATTATGTTTTTTCTAAAATCTTTAATGTCCATACTTCTTCCTCAAGTATTTTAAACTAACAAACATCTCATCAAACTGACCGTCATGTACGTCATGTAACACCACGATACCTCTCCAGTGAGTATTACCTTGTATACTCATATAGTCCTCATTGTGTAAGTAACAAGAGCCAGCTATGATACAAGTGATGATAGAACCATCTGCTCTTTTGCCATAGGCTACTTGTCTGCCTTGCTGATGCCCTACTACACAACTCTGGTGAGTCTTGTTAACCATCGCGGAAGCAGTACCAATAGGTCTACCCATAACACCACTTACAAGGTAATGACTATATACAATCCCGTCAATGCTAACAGTATCAAGGAAACTAAACACCTCCCAACCAGCCTCTGAGTATCTGAGATCATCTGTACCAATAGTGCCGTCGAGTTTAGAGTCTCCTTCGACTGCTCGGTCAATTCTTTGTTCGTGGTTGCCAAGTGTGAGAACCATTCTGGGTCTATATTGCTTGAGTTTTTGTTTCTTTCGTTTTTCATTATATTCCCTCAAAGGGTTAAGTAAAATGTTCATACCTTCTTTGGCAGCTTCTATATCATCTTTGTATCTTCTACCTTCAAACGACTTCTTACCTATATCGAAAGAAGATAGTGATGGCATATCAGCAAAGTCACCAATTTGTACGATAACATCAGGTTTCTTATCAACTATATATTTTCCAATCCATTCAAGATAACCTAGTTCAACTCCAGGTTTAACTTGTGTATCAGGTATAATTAAATGTTTCAAGAGTTAGCCTTTCTTAATAGTTCAAAATAATGTTCAGCAGCAACCACACATAAAGGACTACATCTATTTTGCTTAACCACAACAACTGGTTCTGCACCACTAGGACAGTTAACTGTAGCTTGTTCATAGAAGCCGTATACAGCAACCCTAGCCCTACTTTTGCATTCAATAGAAACATTTAACTTCTTCCTAGCAACTGGTGATAGCTGTATATCTTCACCGCCACAACCCATAGATGTTGAACGTACATCATCACTGGTTAACTTGAACTTCTCTATTATCAAGTCTCTTACCCATTGTTGTAGGCTTCGACCTTTTCCTTTTCTGCTGCTTGTCTTCAAGTTTAATATCCTTCCGCTTTAGTATCCACTTCTTAGGTATGTTTATCCTACAGTTACTTTGGTCTTGTGATACAGTATTTGCTAGAGTCAAAGCGTCTTTAGTTTCATCAATAATAAATCCTATACTAGTACAATCATGTAACTCTGACTTAATATTATCATCCCATCCAACATCTGCTACTGCGTCTTTCCAATGTACTAGAGTTACTCTGGTAGCATCCAGAGTTCTTCCTTTTTTCTCCGTATCCATAATAGTCTTCCCTGTTCCAATAAGTAGTCACGATTATATTTATACTCTTCTAATACTACTCTGTATAAGTCTTCTTCCTCTTCTAATCCATCAAGTATCTTATTAGCCTTCTTATCGCCAATACCCTTGATACCTGGTATATTGTCTGTTCTGTCGCCTGTTAACAACTGTTTATAAAAGTTCTTAATAGCTTCTTCTTCTGTAACATTATACATTTCATTTCTATGAAAGTTATAATGCCAACCTCTCAAGTTATCTAAGTCTTTATCAATTGAACAGATAACATAATCTCTAGGGTCTAGTTTGTAGGCTTCTATGCCTATGGCATCATCAGCTTCTTGTCCTTCTTGCATTTCAAAGCCCCATGCTTTTTCCATGTATTCACGCATAAGGTTAAAATGCTTTGGCTTTGCTATCCCTATCCTGTGTCCTTTGTATGTTTTTGTTACTGCTATATCATCTCTATAGTTGCCTCTACCAGTTAGATAACCTTGTGCCTTTTCACAGTTTGCATGAATAAACACAAGGTCTTCTAAGTACTCCGCTAGTTTAGCGATAGCGATACGCTCACTAGAATCCTCACAACCAAAACCTACCCTGTAAGTAAGAATATCGCCATCAACTAGAGCAATCACTACAACACATCCCCATCACCACCGTCTTCAACATCACCTGCATACACCTGTAAATCATTTATTACCATTTTCTTCAATGTTGGTGACGTACCTTTACCCATCTTACTCTTCCAATCATAGGAAGATACAATGGCTACACCACTAGAACCATTACCAATTGCAACATCTTGTAATGAGCTTCCTTCAAGGTCTACAATGTTCAAGGGTCTAACACTACGACAAGTAATAAAGTTACCTTTATCTTCTTTGTTCTTAGCTGTAACTCCTAGTTCATCTTGTAATGCTTTCACAGCCCCATCAGATAATTCACATAAGTCTATCTGATACTTTTCTGACAAGTCGTTTGTCTTGTTATGAAAAGCCCACATAACCTTAGTTTGTAACTTAATTGACTTTCTGGGTTCCATAGATTCTCCTTAGTGTGTTTCTTTCCAGTTATTACCTACTTTATACTCACCATCCAAAGGACAGTTTAACTTCAATGCTCTACCTGCGTTCACTATTGATCTGACACCTAACTGACCAACAAGTTCCGCATCTTCTTCTTTTACTTCTAACTGCCATTCATCATGCACGTTTGCTACAAAGTGTGCATCTAGTTCATACAATTTAATATACTTATTAAATATCACAAGAGCCTTCTTCATCACAATAGCACCAGCACCTTGCAATAAGGTATTTAATGCTGCGTGTTCTGAACGAATAAATAACCGTCTACCGTCTAAGCCTGGTAGTGTTCCCCTCTTTTCTAAGTTCACAGTTATCTTCTCTTTCAGTTCTGCAAGGGCTGGCACGTTCTTCATAAACTTCTTTATAATAGATGCACCATTTGTGCCTGTGATACTACCTATCTTCTTAGCACCTGCACCATATAAGAAAGCATAAATAAAAGTCTTTGCTTTGGCTCTTGTATCAAGCCCTGCTGCTAATTGGTTCTTAGTGTGTATGTCTCCATCAACTACCTCCCTTGTGTATTCTTCATCATTCATATAGTGAGCTAACATTCTTAGCTCTAAGCCACTAGCATCAATACCTACCAGCTTGTAGTTGGGGTCAACAACCCATTGCTCGCGACATTCTGAGCCATATTCTGCGTTTACTGATGGTATTTGTGCTAGGTTTGGACTGTGGTGTGTCATTCTTCCTGTTACTGCTCCGTTGGTAATGACCTTACCATGAACCCTGTGTTTGTCTGATACAGCTTCAATCCAAGAGGTAACTTGAGAGAGCCTTTTCTGTAAGAGTAAATATTCACAGATGAGTTTTGCTTCTGGAATATCAACGTCTCTAAGAACTGACTCGTCAACAATGACCGAGCCTTTGTCTGTGTACTTCTTTGGCTTCCATCCAACTGCTTGTAACCTCTTAGATATCTGCTGTCTTGATGCTGGATTAAATTCTTCAATATAATCCTTTAACGGCTTTCCTGTTTTTTCTGAGACTCGCTTGTGAACAATGGGCTGAAAGGATTTTTGTAATCCTTCACATATTTCTTCCATTCGTCCTGACAAAGTTCTGCATAGTCTTTCGCAGCCTTCGACATTGAGCTTAAAGCCTCTGCTGACTTGCTTGCTGACAATTGCACAAACTTCATGTTCGAGTTCCACACACTCTGAATTAAATCCATGATTTTCTTTCTCCTTCATAAGTTGGTTATACACTTTTTCTAATACCTTCACATCATTAATACAATATTGTCTCATCTCTTCTGAGTATTGATCGAACTGGTTGAACTCTGTTTTAGGGAAGCCTAGATCCTCTCCCCAAGACGCAAGAGAGTGCTTTGTCCTCATTGGGTTCAGCAATCTGCTTAACACCAGAGTGTCTAAAACCTGTTGCAGCTTGATTCTTAAACCCCATACCCTGTTTAGAACTGGGTAATCGAACCCTATCCCGTTGTGAGCTACTAATACTTTTCCCTGTATCTCTTTTTTTAGACTTTGTGGATCTCTGTGGCACTTAATTATTCCGTTTGCGTTTGTTACCACTAGATGAATCTTTTGGTGATCCATCGTTGTCTCCACGTCTAAGAATACAAGGTTGCTCTGTTGTCCAATCATTATGCCCCTCCAGGCGTGATTTTATTGTGCCATCGTCGAATAATACATGAAAAGTCTTAACACCATTATTATTTTCAGTGACACTTAGACTTATCGGTTTGCTCATCTTCGTCCTTTTCTGTGTTAGTATTGGTACTAGCATACCACAAGTCGAGGTTTTTGGCAAGAGTTTTAAGGAGCTTTTCAAGAGATTGTTGTAATTTATCCATTGATTGTTGTAAAATAGCAACATTAAATTTTACTCCGTTTTGTTTGTTTTCCAACTCCTGAATTTGATTTTCTAGTTTTGATAATTCTAGTTTAATTTGAAAGTCATCCATTACTATAGTCTCCTTCTGGTAAATTTTCATATTTGTTCGCAGCTACCTTTTTAATCAAGTCATTCAAAACATAGGTATAACCAAGTTTCATTAACTCATCTGCAAAAGCGTCTACACTCATCGCAAGTGTCTCATGGTAAACTTTCTCGATTAACTGCTCATTGATTTCGTGGCTCATCGTTTAAACACTCCTTTCTATTTCTCTTAGACTTTCTTCATGTTGTTCATAATCATCTAAATCAACTTCTTCATAATCATCCATTACTTAACCTCCTCTAAGTCTTCTTCAAATACTTCATTCATACGACCAGTGCTACGATCATAATACAATGCACAAGCCTTACCTGTCAAGCCTGAATATCTATTTTTTATAACTCTTACTCTTGTAGTGTGTCTTTCCGTTACATCATCAGCCTGACTGTGCCTTTCCAAACCAAACACCATATCACTAAGTTGACCAATTGCACCAGAGCCTCTAAGCTGGGATAGGCTTGTCACTGCTCCTTCTTCATGCCCTGTGCCTGGAGGTCTACGCAAGTGTGAAACTGCAAATAAAGTGATATCACACTCCTGGCATAACATCCTTAACTTTGTGGTTATTTCATCTAATGCCCTACGTTCATCTCCTTGTTGCTGGTCTGAGACCACTATACTTATATGATCAAGAAAGATAAATTTACAGTCTAGTGCCTTTGCCATATAACGTACACGATTAATAATGTTATCAACACTAGTGCTACCAAAAGAGTCAAACAAAAACAACCTACCAGTTCCCAAAGTAGCATCAAAAGCAACTTGTTTTTCTTCCTGCGTTGCTTCCGTTTCGTTTAGATGTAATGGTTTCATAGCGTCCAGACTCATAATTGATAAAGCTGTGCGCTTTACAGACTCTTCTAAAAACATCAAACCAATGTTCTCTTCTGTGGCTTTTAATAACTTGTATACAATTTCTCGTAAGAACTGACTCTTACCTAGTCCAGAACCTGCTGTAATACAGACTAATTCACTAGAACGAATACCACCAGTTAAGTCATTTAAGCCTCCATAGGGATAGATAGCAATAGACTTTTGAAGTGGCTCTAGTACCAATGATTTTAAGTCTTTACCCTTTACAATGCCATCAGGCATGTAAACTTGTGAAGCCCACCAGTCCTCAGTAAAGTGTTTAAACGCTGAGTCTGTAGAATAGTCACAAGCGTCTTTATAACCCTTACGCATCTTCATCATTTTAGCTTTGTTAGGGAATAGTTCTGCACACTCTAGCTGGGCTTTTTGTCCTACGTCATCATTATCAAAACAAAACACAATCTGGCTGAAGGATGATAAATATTCATAGGCATCTTTGCAAGACTTAACAGCGCTTGCACAACCGTCACGCACCGAAACAACTGGAAAACGTAAGTCTGCGCTTAGCATCTGACTTGCTGCTAATGAATCTAATTCTCCCTCAACAACTGTAATGATCTTTGCACAACCTGATGGATAAACATCCATGCCAAACAAAGGTTTTTTATCACCAACACCAGACCATCTAAAGTTCTTATTTTTACCTCGTATTTTGAAAACATCTTTCCCATACGGGTAGTAATGATCCCCATTTTGAGTGATTTTTACCCCATATTTCTCCAGAGTGCTTTGTTTGATGTTTCTATCGGTTATGCCCTGTGGCTTGAATACAGGCTCACTAGCGTCTTTCTGTGCTTTTGGGTGTATAGATAACACTTCCGCGGTAGAAATGCTCTGGTGAGCTTCTGTGGGCTTTTTATCACGCTTTAATGGTTTATTACACTTGTAGCAGAAGAAATAACTGCTTCCATCCTCCTTTTCATACTCTCCCACGTTTGAGCTGCCAGAGTCTGAGCAGTTCACGATCTGAGAGCATGGTAAATTACGAATAAATTTACTTTTAGTTTTCATAAATTCCTCATTATTGAGACTACATAGTTATTATAATACATAGTAATAATAATCATAATAATAATTATTATAATACATAATAATATATTACATAGTAATAACATATTTTACAGCAAATGTAAATAACACTTAAGTATCACTCAAGTGTACATTGTCGTTTATATCCAACACTTCTGCTCCGCTTGAGTACCCAAAATTATCATCTAATTCAGGCAACGGTAAACAGTTTACGCATAGCTGGACTCTTTCATTGGTGTTACTACCTATTATATTGTCTTCCTGATGATCTAATATACAATCACATGATAAACACTTCATTATTTATTCTCCTTAGTTTTTAATTTTACGAACTCAATAATATGCTGAATAATTAACCAGACGTTTAAACAGCCTATTCCGAATATTATAGCACAAGCGATAATAACGTCTTTTAACGTAAAATCAGCAATACCCATGAACATCGAACCAGCGGTAAACATCACCACCGCGAACGCTACAAACAAGCTGGTAATATCTAAAACTACTTTTATTTTATCTTTCATTGTTTATACTCCTCACCGTCTAAAAAGTCAATATCGTCATAAACATTAAAATGAACATTAAAAGGGCATTTGTGCCAAGTAGCAAACTTTGATATTTCATAACTAGAACCATTCCCGTTATTCAATGAGTTTTCAACATCGTAACACCACTCATCAAAAACCATGTTTTCAAAGTTTTGAAGTTTTAAATTATTTTCTAAGGCTTCCCGAAGTTTTGCTTTTCCAGACTCGTTTAATACTTTCATTATTATTTCCCCTTCACAATTGAGTTAATATAATCTTGATCGACCTTACGACCAATATCTTTACCTCTTAAATACTTATTGATATGCTTTGTAGTAGTAGCTGAGTAATGATTACTAGTTCTGAATGCTCCGCTATCATCCCAGCCAGCTACAGGCGTAGAATAGCTAAATAATACAGATAAACCATTAATGTTTAATTCTGTCATATTGCTACCAATAGATTTTATTTTCATTTTTATTTCCTTTCAAAGTTTACTAATTAACATAATAGAAGACTCTAGCAAAGAGCCTTCGATATGTCAAGTATTATTTCATATCACTATCACAGATAGGGCATATACTAACAAAGTCTCTATCATACACTTGATAATTTTTATCAATCGATAAGTCTATATATTTTTGAGTCTGTCTATAACTGTTATCGCAACCAACGCAAGAAACTTTAATTAATCTAGCCTTTTGTTTTTTGGTTCCGCTCTCTAGTTTCATTTTATCGTGCGGATAATCACCCAGTTTTGAATCTATTACAGGCTTATACTTATTGATAAACTCTTCACTAGCTTCTGTTGCTGTAGGCTTACCAGTTAATCCAACAGCATAAGCAAGACGTTTAAACGGTGTACCATGTCCACTAATTAAGCCGTCGATAGCGTGGCATAACTCATGCGTGAGAATATCAAGTACTCTCATTGGGTTATCTTCTTTAGCAGTAATAAATATCTCATAATGTCCGCCATCGCTTGCTTTGTCGCTCCAGCAAGTACCAATTGCTTTACCTCTAGTGGGTTGTGTTACTGATACCTTAACCGATGGAAAAGGTTTATTAAAATGCGGATACTTACCAGCTAGTAATTTCTTTTGCTTTACTAATTCTGGCTCTAGTTCCTTTACAGCGCCATTGAGCCATTCTTCTCTGGTGTTATATTTAATCATTAATAATACCTCCTAGTCGTTTAAATGTTCACCCTTTCAATGTAAGTGTACTATTATTAAATGTCAAGTATTTTTTATGTAATTAATTGTATTTTATTTTTCTATTAATTGTTTTAATTTGATAGTTTAAAACTATGATAACTGATTGATACTAAAGTATAATATACTAAAGTATTAGATGCACCGAGATTGTGCATAATGCTACGTTGTGGTGCAACATAGAATCACACGCGAGAATCATGCCAACTTTACAATCATAACTGTAAACTTTAGTTGACACTAGCAATTATCATGCCATAATGTCCCTGGTGATTGAGTGGTTATTGTGGCACAGAAATTGCTATAGCAAGAATCATGCCAACTTGATTGATATGGGGGGAGGGGGTATGTTGTAGTGTTGTATTTATGCTGAACCCACACCGACACTAAAAAAAGTAGTTGACAAATCAATAAAAATATGCTAGAATTATGCTTTTGAAGAAAGAGTCTATATAGTCATACTGGACATTCAGTTTCATAGTAATTAATTATTAATAATCATTTATTATTCTTATTATGAATTACTATGAACATTATAACTATATTGACCTATATAATGAGTATAGGAAATCAATGGATATCGAACACTCTAAGAATATTGAGGAGGAGTTAAAAGACTCTACTCAAAGCTCAATAGAACAAGAGAAGAAAAGAACATACGCTACTAAAGCCAAGACTCTCACACCAGTAGGCACTAAAGTAAAGAGAAGACCTGGTAGACCCTCTAAGAAGGAAATGGAGTATGTTGCTCTCAAAACAAAGAGAAAAAAGAGTTCTCTTGTCTCAAAACGAGAAGAAACACAAAAGATTAGAGAACTTATGGCTAGGATGCTCATTACCAATGGTGACAGGGTTCTCAAGAAAACAATAGACATAGCCATGACTGATGAACACCCACATCAGATGGCAGCACTGAAGCTACTAATGGATAGAGCATTACCTACTTCTATATTTGAAAAAGACAAACAACTAAACAAAGGAATAACAATCAATATATCATCAGCAGCAGAACCAAAACCTATAGTAATAGAGGATTCTGATGGAGCTTGATGTAAAGTTATTATCATGGCAACAGAAGGTATGGAATGACCCTACCAGGTTCAAAGTAGTAGTAGCTGGTAGAAGAACTGGTAAATCCAGACTAGCAGCATGGTTATTAATTATTAATGCTCTTCAAACTGAGAAAGGTCATGTCTGGTACATAGCCAACACTCAGGGACAGGCTAGAGATGTAATGTGGTCTACTCTTCTTGAGTTAGGACACCCAGTAGTAGATTCTAGTCATATTAATAATCTACAGATTAAACTCATCAATGGTACTACAATATCATTGAAAGGTGCAGATAGACCAGAGACAATGCGTGGAGTATCTCTAAAGTTTGTTGTAATGGACGAGTATGGCTCTATGAAGTCAGAGGTATGGGAAACTATTATCAGACCTGCTCTAGCTGACCAGAAAGGCTCTGCGTTGTTTATAGGCACACCTTATGGTAGAAACCATTTCTTTGACCTCTTTAACTACGCTAACGATAGCGGTGATTCAGAGTTCAAAGCATGGCATTTTAATTCTTTTGATAATGATTTACTAGACCCAAAAGAAATAGAAGCAGCTAGGAAGTCAATGTCTAGCTTTGCTTTCAGACAAGAGTTTATGGCTTCTTTTGAAGCTGCTAGTGGTGGTTTATTCAAAGAAGACTGGATACAGTATGATGAACAAGAACCAGAAAGAGGTAGATGGTATATAGCTTGTGATATTGCAGGATTCTCTGACGTACCTAATGCTAACACTGCTAGGAAAAAAAGATTAGACCACACCGCTATAGCAATAGTAAAAGTAGATGAAGATAGATGGTGGGTTCATAGTATAGAATATGGTCGATGGAATATTAAGAAGACTGCTTCTAAGATATTTCAAGCAGTAACAGACTTTCAGCCTTTGTGTGTAGGAATAGAAAAAGGTGTTGGTAAAAATGCAATAATGAGTTACTTGTCAGATATGATGCGTCAATACAACACATACTTCAAATTAGAAGATGTAACTCATGGAAACAAGAAAAAGATTGATAGAATTACATGGGCATTACAGGGTAGGTTTGAGCATGGTAAGATTACTCTGAATAAAGGAGAATGGAATAAAGAGTTCTTAGATCAGTTGTTACAGTTTCCTAACCCACAGGTGCATGATGATTTAATAGATGCTTTGTCGTATATCACACAGGTACAGATACCAGAATATACTACATACTATGAAGAAGAAGAATACGAACCACTAGACACGATAACAGGCTACTAGTAGTATACCGTTATGTGTACCACTCCTAAAAGGAAAACAATATGTATGATGACAGTAAAACAGTAAATCCTCTTGTATCATGGGTACTAGGTCAATGTGACCAATGGAAAGTACACAGAGATACAAACTATCTGGACAAGTGGCAAGAGTATGAAAGATTGTTTAGAGGTATCTTTGACCCAGCAGACAAAACCAGAGATTCTGAAAGAGCCAGAATAATCACTCCTGCACTGCAACAAGCAATAGAGTCACACACAGCAGAAATAGAAGAAGCTGTGTTTGGTAGAGGAGAGAAGTTCTTTGATATTACTGATGATGGTTTTGATCCACAGAAGATTGACATTCAGATGATTCGTAGTCAGATGATAGAAGACTTCAAGAAGGGTAACGTAAGAAAGTCAATCTCTGATATTATCTTACTATCTGCAATCTATGGTAACGGTATTGGTGAGATTACTGTATATGAGAAGAAAGAACTAATACCAGCTATGCAACCAGTAGTAGAGATGGGTATTACAGCAGTAGGAGTACAAGAGAAAACAAGGTTCTGTGTTGGACTCAAACCAATCACACCATACAACTTCTTGATAGACCCCTCTGCAAGCAACGTACAGGAGGCTCTAGGCTGTGCTATTGAAGAACTGGTATCTATCCACTCTGTAGTAGCAGCAATGGAGTCAGGAGTCTATGAGACTGTCTCAGACCTATCTCAGTATGCTATAGAGACTGATTTAGAACCATCACAAGAAGTATCTGATTATCAAGAGAACAGAGTTAAGTTGTTAAGATACTATGGACTCATACCAAAGTATATGATAGAGAATCAAGATGATTCAGAAAAGTATGAAGAAGTATTCAACAAACAAGCAGATGAGTATGGTACTCAAGCAGCAGACTTTAGTGACCTTGTAGAAGGAATAGTAGTCATAGCTAATGAGCAGTATTTACTCAAAGCAGAAGAGTCACCATACATGATGAAAGATAGACCTATTGTTTCTTTTCAAAATGATAGTGTTCCTAATCGTTTCTGGGGTCGTGGTATTGCTGAGAAGGGCTACAATATGCAAAAGGCTATTGATGCTCAAGTGCGTTCACACCTTGACAGCGTAGCACTAGCTACAGTACCTATGATGGCTATGGATGCTACCAGACTACCTAGAGGTGCTAGGTTTGAAGTAAAACCTGGTAAGACTATTCTTACTAATGGTAATCCAGCAGAGATACTGTATCCATTTAAGATAGGTTCAGTAGATGGCTCTAATATCAACACTGCTACTTCCTTTATGAATATGCTATTAATGGCTACAGGAACAATAGATAGTTCATCATTACAAGCGATGACTACTGCTGAAGGAGCAGGATTATCTGTAGCATTATCATCAATCATAAAGAAAAACAAGAGGACATTAATAAACTTTCAAGAACAGTTCTTAATTCCATTTATAACTAAGTCTGCACATAGGTTTATGCAGTTTGAACCTGAGAAGTATCCTGCACAAGACTTTGTTTTTATTCCTTCTAGTAATCTTGGTATCATAGCTAGAGAGCATGAGCAGATGCAGTTTATGAATTTACTGAAAACACTAGGTGCAGAATCACCAATTGTACCATTAGTTCTATCTGCAATCATAGAAAACTCTAGTTTGAACAACAGAGAACAGCTTATACAACAGCTACAGCAGATGATGCAACCTAATCCACAGGAAGCACAGTCACAACAAGCTGCTATACAGCTACAATTACAGAAAGCACAGCTAGAATTAGCTGATTTACAAGCAGATGTACAGCTAAAACAGGCTAAAGCACAAGGAGAAACGGTAGAAACACAGTTAAAACCAGTAGAAACACAGGCTAAGATAGCTGCTAGTGCTTCTAAGTACCTTGGAGACGCAGATGACCCTTCAAAAGAGTTTGAAAGACGTATAAAACTAGCAAATGTGGCTTTAAAAGAGAAAGATATAGACACAAAAGCTAGAATTGCAGAATTACAACTACAATCTTCAAGAAATACTTGACTTTTACAAAAAAGTGTGCTATAATCACGCAATAATAAAGCAAAAAACGTGCCAATGGATAAAAAAATATTAAATTACTATGATAACCGTTTTTCAATGATGTCTTCACCAGGTTGGAAAGACTTGATGGAAGATTTACAAAAAATGTATGATGAATACAAAAGTGTTCAGAACTGTGAAACTAGTGAAGATTTTCATTTTGCTAAAGGACAGGTAGATATACTAAAGTATATGTTAGGGTTAAAAAATATGTCTGAAAAGGTATATGAAGATTTATGTGCAGAAGAAGAAGCACACCCTAATGAAGACTTAATGTATGTGAACACATAATGACTAAAAGAATATTTGAGTTTCAATGTAAAAATAATTATGTATTTGAGAAATACATTGATGATTCAGTAAAAACAACTAACTGCCCCTCTTGTAATGCTGAAGCTAAACGCATAATCAGCAAACCAAGAATAGACCTAGATGGTTGTTCAGGTGACTTCCCCACTGCATCAGATGCGTGGGTTAGACGTAGAGAGAGTCATATGAAGTATGAAAGAAAAGTGGGTATAGGTCAAGAGTATAGTAGTATGGGACAAGGTTAGACCCCCATTCAAAGTGTCTTTCCTAAAATGTCAACTGACACAGGAGAGTAATAGTGGCTGAGTTTGTAGAAGAAATAGAAGATAAGAAAGAAGAACCACAGCAAGAAGAAGTAAAAGCTGAAGAAGTTAAAACAGAAGTAGAGATTCCTGAGAAGTATAAGGAGAAAACTCTTCAAGAAGTTATATCTATGCACCAACAAGCTGAGAAGTTAATAGGCAGACAAGGTACAGAGTTAGGAGAACTTCGTAGGGTTGCTAATTCTTATGTTCAAAGTCAACCACAAACAAAGCAAACAGAACCAGAAGAATCTAATGATGATGATTTTTTTGCTAACCCTAAACAGGCTGTAGACAAGGCAATACAAAATCACCCTAAGATTAGACAAGCAGAACAGTTAACCCAAGAGATGCAGAGGTCTAAAGCTCTTTCGTCACTGAAAGAAAAACATCCAGACTTTACTGATGTAGTAAAAGATCAAGGGTTTCAGGACTGGGTAAATAATTCTAAAGTAAGAGCAGAGTTATTTATGAGGGCTGATCGTAGGTATGATTATGATGCTGCTGACGAGCTTATTTCTACATGGAAAGAAAAGAGACAGGTAGGTAGTAAAACTGTAGAGATGGAGAAACAAGCTAGGTCACAAGACATTAAGAGTGCTACTACAACTGTAGCAAGCGGTAGCGGAGAAGCACCATCAAAGAAAATCTTTAGACGTTCTGATATACGAAATCTTATTAACAGTGATCCTAACAAGTACGAATCTATGTTGCCAGAGATTGAAAAAGCACATAGAGAAGGAAGAGTTAGAGGATGATATTTTAGAAAAGGAATTTTAAAATGGGTTTAGGTACTAATCATGTAATTAATTCAGAAGTCAATACCGCAGGTTTTATACCTGAGATTTGGTCGGATGAAATTATCGCTGGTTACAAGAAGAATCTTGTAGCTGCTAACTTAATTAAAACAATGAACATGAAGGGTAAGAAAGGTGATGTAGTTCACTTTCCTGCTCCTGCTCGTGGTGCAGCAACAACTAAAGCTGCTGAAACAGAAGTTACTCTTATTCAAGAGTCTGGTACAGAAAAGACTGTAACAATTAACCAACACTATGAGTATAGTCGTTTGATTGAAGACTTTGCTGAAGTACAGGCATTGAGTTCACTAAGACGTTTCTACACAGATGATGCTGGTTATGCGTTAGCTACTAGAGTAGATACAGATGTATTATCTTTAGGTAGACAGTCACAGGCTGGTTCTGGTAGTGCTGCTTATGACAAAGGCTTCTTAGGAGGTGATGGTTCTACATTTTATGTAGCTGCTAGTAATAACGAAAGTGCTATTACTGATGCAGGATTTAGAAGAGCTATCCAGCGTCTTGACGATCAAGATGTTCCTATGGATAATCGTAACTTTGTTATCCCACCTGTAGCTAGAAACGTAATGATGGGTCTATCACGATTCACAGAACAAGCATTTACAGGTGAAGCTGGTAATGCTAACACTATTAGAAATGGTCAGATTGGTGACATATATGGTATTAAGGTATATGTATCTACTAATGTAGACACAACTAACGGTTCTGGTGCTGCTAGAGTATGTTTGTTATTCCATCCTGAGTTTGGAGTATTAGTTGAGCAACTTGGTGTTCGTGTTCAAACACAATACAAGCAAGAGCATTTAGGTACACTTTTAACTGCTGATACCTTATATGGTACTGGTGAGCTAAGAGATACATCTGCTGTTGCACTTGTTGTCCCAGCTTAATTTTAATAACAGGGTTGGCTCTAGTAGTCAACCCTTTTCTTTATAAGGATGAATAATGGCTACAGTAAAAAGAGGAGAACTCAGACAGTTTCAGGGAGCTTTTTCTGATACCTGGGCAATCAAAGATACATTTAATTTTGGTTCAGTAGCAGATGGCAATGAAGAAGCTACTGCTATTACAGTATCTGGTGTAGGTGTAGGTGATATGGTATTAGGTGTAGCAACTAGCAGTTCTGCACAAGATTTAAACCTTATTGCACAAGTAACAGGAGCAGATACAATAGAGTTTCAAGTAGAAAACAATACAGGTGGTGCTATTGATTTAGCAACTGCTACATATACTTGCTTTGTTGGAAGACCAAACTGGTAAACATTATAGCCCTCTTCGGAGGGTTTTTTATGTTAAGGAATAATTATGGCTTTTTTTAGAGGTACAGGCGGTGCAGGTACTGCTACATTTGAGCAACTACCTTTAGCTATCAGTGAGGGCGGTACAAGTGCGACTACTGTAGCTTCTGCTAGAGTAGCTTTGTTGCCTTCTTATTCTGGTAATGCTACTTTTGTTCTAGCAGTAAATGCAACTGAAAATGACATAGAATTTGTCACAGCAGCAGCAGCGTCTGCTGTAAACTATAGTGATGCTACAGCAAACTTTACAGGAATATTACAAGAAAGTGGTAGCAATGTACTAACAAGTGCTGATATTGGTGTATCAGTAGCTTCTGCTGGTGTTACAGGAGGAGGAGTAAACTACTCTGATGCTACTGCAAACTTTACTGGTGTATTACAACACAGTTCCAGTAATGTACTAACACAATCAATGATAGGTGTATCAGTTCAAGGTTATGATGCTGATACAGCTTTTTTAGATGCTGCTACGGCAAACTTTACAGGAGTGCTACAAGATGGAGGAAGCACAGTTCTAACAGAATCAAGTACAATTGAAGGGGGTACTTACTCATGACAACCATTTTAACTAAGAAGAAAGACTCATCAGGAGTACCAGCTACCGCTGATATCACTAGTGCTGTTGGAGGAGCAGAATTAGCAGTTAATACTGCTGATAAAAGATTATATACAAAGAATAGTAGTAATGTTATTGTAGAAGTAGGTACAAACCCAGCAGCATTAAACTTAAATGCAGATTTAACAAACACATCAGGTAACTTAGTAGTAGACCCTGCAACACAAGTGTTTGAGATAAAAGGTGATGGTTCTTCAGCAGAAGGACAAATACAGTTAAATTGTCATGCTAACACACATGGTCAAAAGTTAAAAGCACAAGATCATTCTCTTAGTGCTACAAATACAATGTTACTACCTTTAGGTGCTGATTCTACGTTAGTATCTGAGGTAGGTACAGCTACGCTAACAAACAAAACTTTTGATGTTGTTAATGATGCAGACGGTAATTTAAGAGATATACCATTAAGTACTAAAGTTTCAGGAGCTTATACATTAGCCATAGGAGATGCAGGTAATCAAGTTACAGTAAACTCAGCAAATGTTGTAATAACTGTTCCTACAGGAGTATTTGCAGTAGGTGACATTGTATCAGTTATATCAGTAAATGGATGTACAGCATCATTAGCTTGTACTGCTGTTAATGCAGTCAAGGCAGGAGATTTAGCAGCAACTGCTTTGCATACACTAGATGCAAATGGAGTTGCTAGTATCATGTTTAGTTATTCAGCAGACTTAGCTGTTCTTACTGGGAATATTTCATAATGACTGGAATACATCAATTATTATTTTCTAATTTTGGCGATAAAAACCCTTTTGATGGAACAATCGTAACTTTTACTGGAACTCAAAACTACACAATACCATCAGGCATAACATCAGTCGATTTTGTCATAGTTGCTGCTGGAGGCGGAGGAGGACGAAACGGGGGTGGAGCTGGCGCTGGGGGAATGCGTGAAGGCACTAAAGCAGCAGGAACGCAATTATCTGTCAATCCTGGTCAAACATATACTGTAACTGTTGGAGGCGGAGGGTCTGGCGCACAAACAAGAACAGGTTCAAACGGGGGTAACTCAACTTTTTCAACCATTACTTCTGCTGGGGGCGGAGGAGGTGGTGGTCATGCTGGTGGAAGCAGTGAAAATGCTGCGGATGGAGGATCTGGAGGTGGAGCAGATTCGCAGGGAGGGACTAAGGGTGATGGTAACGAGCCTAATGTTAGTCCAAGTCAAGGAAATAACGGAGGCACCGGAGGAAATTCTGGTGGTAACTTTATGTCTGGAGGAGGCGGTGGAATAAATGCTGTTGGAACGAATGGCTCTTTTTCTGGCACCATAAAAGCTGGAAATGGCGGGGCTGGCAAAGCTAATGTAATCACTAGCACTGTTTTTGCTGGAGGTGGCGGAGGCGGAGCTGGCGGTAGTTCTACCTCTTCTCACTTGGGACTAGGAGGTACCGGAGGTGGTGGAAGTGCTCAACTTGGGGATGTAGGGCAAGCAGGGACAGAAAACACCGGAGGAGGAGGGGCCGGAGGTGGGTACGATGGCTCTAATCATATGGCAGGCGGCAATGGTGGAAAAGGTATAGTGATTTTACGATTAAATGCTTAATTCAAAGCGGTTTTAGTTAAAGGAGTATTTATGGCACATTTTGCAGAGTTGAATAGTGCAAATGTAGTTTTGAGAGTGTTGGCAGTTGATAACAAACATACTACAAATTCTGAAGGTGTAGAAGATGAAACAGTCGGTATTGCACATTTGCAAAATTGTTTATCTGGCACATGGAAACAAACTTCTTACAACGGTAATATGAGAGGTAACTATGCAGGTAAAGGCTATACTTACTTTGCAGACCAAGATTTATTTATGTCACCTAAACCTTACGATAGTTGGTCTATGTCTACTGCTGATGCTACATGGATAGCACCATCTGCAATGCCTACTGATGGCGGTATGTATAACTGGGATGAAGATAATCAGACATGGATTGATATAAGTGGTTCTAGTGCAGGAGGTGTTTAAACGATGAAGACAGAAGAGTTACTAAACGAACTAGACAAAAGACTAACATCCCATGAGGCTGTGTGTGCAGAAAGGTGGGCTGAGACACTTTCTAAAATCAAGAGACTAGAAACTATATTAATTGGTTGTTTTGGTTCTATTGTATTAATACTTGTTACTATTATTTTAAAACTAAGCTAAGGAGAAGTCTATGTACGGCATGATGAAAGGCAAGAAGAAACCAATGAAAAACGGTATGAATAAAGGTTATGGTGGTAAGAAGATGATGGCTAAGAAGCCAATGAAGAAGCCAGCTAAGAGAAAAGCATAATGGCTAAAGGCGTAGCTCACTACTTTAGAGATGGTAAAGAATATAAAGGCAAGATGCACAAAATGCCTAATGGTGATATGCACTCTGGTGCAACACATAACAAGTCTAGTAAAAAACTTTTTCATCTTAAAGAACTTTCTAAAACAGCACAAAAGAGGGCTAAAAGTGGCAGCAAAAAAGTCTAAGAAATCTCCTACACCTACTAACAAGGCTCTGTATAACAGAGTAGTAGCAGAGGCAAAACGTAAGTTTGATAAATGGCCTTCAGCTTATGCTTCAGGGTACGTTGTACGTCAATATAAGAAGAAAGGTGGAGGTTACGCATAAATGGGTTTAGTTATGTTTTTTATAATTGTTGTTATACCTGTAGGAGTTGCTTACTATGTCACTAAAAGAATGGTTTGGTAAAGGCAAGAAAGGTGACTGGGTAGATATAGGAGCACCTAAGAAGAAAGGTAAGTTTCAGGCTTGTGGTCGTAAGTCTACTAAAGATAGTAAAAGAGCCTATCCTAAATGTGTACCTAGGTCTAAAGCTAAGAGTATGACAGAAGCACAAAGAAAGTCTGCTGTAAGAAGAAAGAGAGCAGCAGGTAATACAGGTGGTAAACCTACCAATGTAAGAACATTTGCAAGGAAGAAAAATGGTTCAAAAAAAGTATCAAAATCCTAAAGGTGGTCTTAATGAAGCTGGTAGAAAGTATTTTAAAAGAACTACAGGTGCTAACTTAAAACCACCAGTATCAAGAAAGAAAGCAAAGAAGTCACCCAAGGAAGCATCTAGGCGTAAGAGTTTCTGTGCTAGGATGCAAGGAATGAAAAAGAAAAGAACAGGTAGTAAAACTGCTAATGATCCTAATAGTAGGATTAATAAAGCACTAAGAAAATGGGATTGCTAAATGGCACTTACAACTACATATTTAGATTTAGTAAATGATGTACTGGTTAGGCTCAGAGAAGCCCAAGTAACCAGTGTGTCTCAGAATGGGTATTCTTCTTTGATAGGTGCTTTAGTTAATGACGCTAAAAGAGAAACAGAAGACGCATGGAATTGGGATGTACTAAGAAGTACAGTATCGTTTACGACACAACAAGGCACATTTAACTACAACTTAGATGGTGCTAGGAACAAGTTTAGAATTATCTCTGCACATAATGATACAGAAGATGTATTTTTACGTTATCAAACATCATCATACTTTATACAAAGTTTGTTGTTAACTGACACACCTACACAGGGAGCACCGTTATACTATAATCCTAATGGTGTAGACCCTGACAGAGATGGGCAAATAGATTTATATCCTATTCCTGATGGTGATTATGTAATAAGGTTTGACTTAGTTATACCTGAAGAAGAACTAACAACTGATACAGACACCACTGCTATACAAAAGAATATAATTACATCTTTAGCATGGGCTAAAGCAATAGAAGAACGTGGTGAAGATGGAGGTATCAGTGTATCAAGTCAGTACGCAGTAGCTAAACAGGCTTTAGGAGATGCTATAGCTATAGAAGCTGCAAGAAGACCTGATGAAGAAACAGTGTGGTATCCTTCATAATGCCTAACAAACCTATACAACCAGTAGCAATAACATCACCAGGCTTCTTTGGTATTAACACACAAGACTCTGGTGTAACTCTTGACTTGTCATTTACATTAGAAGCAGATAATGCTGTGATTGATAAGTCTGGTAGAATGGCTGCTAGAAGAGGTTGGGAGTATCAAACAACTGCTGGTGGTACATCTACACTACCAGAGTGTATGGTAGAGTTTGATAATTATACAGCTACAGGATCACATACTATTATTAGTGGTGGTGATGAAAAGTTGTATAGAGGTGAAACTAGTATGTCTGCTATGCCTGTATATAATACTAACGCTAATGCAACAATTACATATACCATATCAGATAACAACTGGCAGTTTAAACAAGCAGAGTTTGAAAGCGGTACTAATTTTAGTCCACATATGTATGCAGTGCAAAAAGGTCATCCTACTTTAGTATACCATAAGTTACCTGTAGGTGGTGGTGGAGGTGGTAGTCATGCACACACAGGAGACTTTGGACTACAAAGACTAGGAGATGTAGGTAATGTACCTTCTGGATATGCAACAGATACATTTACACCTAATGTAGCACTATCAGCTTTTGGTAGAATGTGGATGGCTAATATAGTAAATGATCCATTAACAATATACCACAGTGTATTACTAGACGGTTCAGACTTTAGTGGTTCTGGTTCAGGACAGTTAAATTTAGAGAAAGTTGTACCTGGTGGTGATAAGATAACAGCACTGGCTGCACATAATAACTTTCTAGTAATATTCTGTGAACATCACATTGTATTATATCAAAATGCAGATGATGTAAGTAACATATCATTGAATGATGTAATCGTAGGCACAGGTTGTATTGCAAGAGACTCTGTACAAGTTATAGGTACTGATTTAGTATTTCTATCTGATAGTGGTCTAAGAAGTCTAGGTAGAACCATACAAGAGAAGTCAGCACCACTAAGAGACTTGTCAAAGAATGTAAGAGATAACTTTCTTTCTCTTGTAGCAGTAGAGAGCAAAGATGAGATAAGAAGTATATACTATGAGAAGGAAGCATTTTATTTACTAACTTTACCAGCTTCAGGTTTTACATTTTGTTTTGATGTAAGAGCAACACTACCTGATGGTTCATACAGAATAACTAGATGGGATAGTATAGACCCATCATCATTAGCGGTAACAAATGATAACAGGTTACTGTTAGGACAACCTAATGGTATAGCACAGTATAAAAACTTTACTGATGGTGGTTCTAGTTATGTATTTAGTTATTTATCACCATACTTAGACTTTGGTAATCCTGCTGTAACTAAGATACCTAAAAAGATTAATGTAACAGTCATAGGTGCTATTAATACTACATTAGCTTTAAAATGGGCTTTTGATTATGAAAACAGTTTTAATAATGCTGATGTACAAACAAAAGAAGGAAACATTGCTGAGTATGGTACAGCAGAATACAATGTAGCAGAATATTCAGCTTCTGTATTTATTGACAAACTTAGTACACAATTATCAGGAAATGGTACTATTTTACAAGTAGGAGTAAACGCATCAATAGATAGTAACCCTCTATCACTACAAAAGATAGATATTTATTCAGTTCTAGGAAGGACTATATAATGAGTAATTATTCAAAAACAACTAACTTCGCAGCAAAGGATACGTTAAACAGTGGAGATCCAAACAAAATCGTTAAAGGAACAGAGATTAATACTGAATTTGATAATATTGCTACAGCAGTTACGACGAAAGCTGATAGTGCCTCCCCAGCGGTGACAGGCACAGCAACCATTACAAATGTTGTACTATCAGGTACATTATCTGGTGGTTCAATAGAGGGAGGGTCATACTCATGAGTATCCTAGATGCTTACAAAATGTTTCAAGAACAGCAACTTGCACAAGGCATAGACCCTTCTGTTGCTCCTAGATTAACACAACAAGAACAAAATGCAATGAGGTTAGCTGCTACGTCTCCAGAACCCACCACAGCCTCCCAATCGCCCTCTGAAGACGTTAGTAGCACTGGTATGCTTACAGAGACAAGAGAGCGGTCACAGGCTCGTGAGAGCGTTACAGACGATACTACGTCTTATGAACAAAGAGTTAATAATCTTAGAGATGAATTTAAAGCACAATATAATGTATTAGAAGCAAGAGGATTTGATTATGTAAATCCTAGTGATTTAGACTATATTATAGAAGAACAAGCTAAAGAGTTTGCTAAAGCTGGTGTAGATAGTATATATGACTTAGGTAAAAGAAGTGTAGATACAACTAGACAAAATGTAGAAGTAGAAAGAATTGCTGATCCTAATACTGGTAATTTTAAATATTATTACAGTGAAGAACCTACTACCGCAATGGGAGTTGGTAAAAGAATAGAAGTACAACCTAGCACTGTTAAGGAAGTAGACACAGGTAGATCTTTAGGTCAAGGAGCTACAGAAAAGATGTATATAGCAACTCTACCTAGTTCTATGGATGAGTTGTTCAATAAGAAAACAGGAGAAACAGTAGACGTATTTGCAGGTGGTGGCACATTACGCAGTGGAGGTGAAGAGTCTACATCCTTTGGTAATTTGTATACAGGTATAGAAGGTGGTGCAGACTTAAATGTTAAGTTTGTTGGAGACCAACCTATTTTCTATCCTTTGTATCAAGATACCTCTGATAAAAATTTAGTAACATTTGCTACAATAGCTACTACTTTAGCAGGAGGTGCTTATGCCCCTGAAATAGGAAGTTTTATTACTGGTGGTAACGCAACTGGAACAGCAGCTACTGCTATAGGTAATGCTGTGGTAGCAGGAAGCACTAGTTTAGCACTAGGAAGAGATCTAGAAGATTCTTTACTTGCTGCCATTATGGCTTATGGTGTAACCTATGGTGTAGATGCTTTACAATCAGGTAAGTTTGGTGATTATTTAGTTGATAATAATATACTAGAAGCAGACACAGTAGACAGTTTAGGTATAAATAGAGGTAATTCTTTATCAGGACTAGGTGAAGGAGTTACTACTGATCTTTTATCAAGAACTGAAGAAATATATCCTGCACCTGGCGGTTTTACACAAGTAGCTGATGCTGTTCCTTCTTTTGTAGAGCCACAGTTTGGTAGTCTAGGTGATTCTTTATCAGGAATAGGTGAAGGAGTTACTACTGGATTAGGTGTTCCATCATTAGATCAATCAAAAACATTTGCTGATTTAACTAGTGATTTACCTTTATTAACTGGCGGAGAAGTAGGTATTGATGCTACTACTGGTGGTTTAACTATTACTGATGCAAATAGTGCTACAAAAGCAGTAGATGATATTATAAAAGCAGCAGGTGCAGGTGTTGTAGGAAAAGAAGCATTAGAAGAGGTAGTAGAAGAAGCTAGTAAATTTATTGACTTAAAAGAAGTGTTTGGTGAAGATGTAGGTGGTTTTCTGGAAGGAGCAGTAGGAACTGGTATAGACTTTGCTAAACTAGAAGAAATAAGAAAAAGACTAGAAGGTAGAGGTGAAGACATAGCAGGAGAGTTTGCTGATTTATTTAAACCTTATACAGTTAGAAGCGGTTTAGGAGTAAGTGAGATAACTCCTGAAGGAGCTACTTCTACTGCTGATGTAGCATATCAACCACTAAGAGAGAGTTACTTAGAGAGTGCTACACAGTTAGCAGGACAGATACCAAGCACTAGAGAAGAAGCTGCACAGTCTTTGTTTGCTGATATATCAAGACTATCAGAACCACAAAGAGCAAGAGAACAAGAAAGATTGTTAGGTACACTAGCACAGAGAGGTTTGCTAGGTTATGGTCAGACTATGCCAACTGTAGGTGGTGAACGTAGAGTTAGTCCATTAGCTGAGTCACTCTTTGCTGCACAAGAAGCAGGTAGAGCAAAAGAGTCACTAGCAGCTACGCAGTTTGGAACAACAGAAGCAGACAGACTTGCACAACTTAGTGGCAGACTTACAGGTGCTGCACAATCTATAGATAAGTTACCATTAGATCAATTAGCAACAGCACAAAATATAGCTTATACGTTAGGACAAGTACCAGCTAGAGAAGGTTTAAGAACTAAATCGCAGTTTGAACAACTAGGAGCGCAAGCAGAGATTGCAGGTTTAACAGAGTTGGGAGACTTTGGTAAAGGTTTATTTGGTTTAGAAACTGACCCTGGTAATGTCCCTATTAGCGGAGAAAGAAAGTATAGTGCAGAAGAAGTTAGAAAAATTTTAGAAGCAGTAGGAATAACTGGATAAAGGATAAAAGATATGATGGATGTAATGAAAGGATTATTTGCTAGTGATAGACCTACTGGTGCAACAGTCAGAAGAAGAACACCTGCTGTAAGGCAAAGTAGTCCTATAGGTGCTATTAGCGGTATGATAGAAGAAGCCAGAGGTGATCTATCTAGTAGCATTAGAGGTTTGTTTGGACAACAAACACCAGAAGAAGCACAAGCACAAGAGTTGCAAGAGATAAAAACAGCTTATACAGATGCTGTATTAGGTGTTGGTGACCCTAATACACCAGAGGGATTAAAAGAGGTAGCTAGAAAATTAAATAATAATCCTAACCCTAATATACAGATGGTAGGAGTAAGACTAAACCAACAAGCTGCTATACTAGAAGAAAAACGAAAAGTAGCTCAGAGAACGGCTAGAAAAGAAGAATTAAATATTGACAAATTAGAAAAAGAAATAGACACAATAGGCATACCGACACCAAACGTATTATCAGATTCAGATATGTTAATTGCACAAGAATTAGGAATACCTACTAAGGATAAGTTTGATAATCCTAGAGACATCACTAGCTATACACAAGAAGAATCAAGGGCTATATTGAAAAAGAAAGAAGAGCGACAGACAAGTATAGCAAAAGCTGCGTCTGGTAAATTTAATGACATAACAATGAAAGAAGTAGTTAATTTTAAAAAATCTTTTGGTTTAGACTTTGAAGGTGATGCAGTTAGTAGCCTAGAGTCAATAAATCAAATTGAAAGTTTTTTACAAAACGCTCCTGCATCAGGTTTAGGGGGCACTATAATTCCTCAGTTACAAAGAGCTTTTATTAAACTGGCAGAAGGTTCTTCAGCAAGAGTGTCTGATAAAGACGTAGAAAACATTTTAGGAGTAGAAAATTTTGTTGATACACAAGTAAGTTCGTTAGAAAAATTTATAGGTGGTAAGCTATCAAGTAAAAAAATACAGTCTTTAAAAGAACTTACTGAGCTTTATAAAAAACAGGCTATTAAAAGTTATAATAGAAGAGTAAAAGTAGCTAAAGAAGATGTAAATAGAGTAGCTTTTAATAAGAATAAAAAAGATTCTTTAATTAATAGTATTCCTCCTGTTGAATTTTATTTAAAAAGTCCTACAGAGTCAACTCCAGTAGAACAAACAGAAGTAATATTAAAAGAAATAGAAGGTGTTGGTACAGTAAGAATAAAAAAATTCAAATAAGGAATAGTAATGGCTTCTTATGAATATGAAGTAGGAGATTATATATTTGAGTCAGAAAAAGAATTAACTGACGATCAAATTAAAAATGTAATTCAAGATTTAAAAAAACCTGATATAGCACCACAATTGCAACAAATATCAGATGATATTGCATCAGAAAAAATGGGCAGATTAGAATATATAAAAGAGAAAGCAAAGCAAGGTTCTGTCAATACTATTATTTTAAGTGAAGCATTATTAGATACTTTTGTTGTAGACCCTATTAAGAAAATAGGTAAAGAGTATTTTGATATTGGTGAAGGAGCGTCTGGCGGTGTAGGTGAGAGATTTTCAAGAAATATTGAAAGACTACAAGGAGTAGCTACTGATGTTATAGGAACTAAGTATGACATTAAAGCACCAGACTTTGCAACTAAAATGGTAGGAACAGGAGTAGAATTTTTTACTGACCCTGTTGGTTTATTTACAGGATTAAAGTCAGTATCTACCGCAGGAAAAACTTTAGAGGCTGGTCGTAGAGCAGTGGGTTTATTTGGTATTGGTGCTGTATCTGAAGCAACTGGTGAAATAGGAGACCAAATAGAAAAAGCCATAACTGAAGAAGAAAAAACTACTGGAATTGGTAGAACTATAGGTTCATTTGCTACTATAGTTGCTGGTACTGGTACTCAAGCAGCACTTGAACCAGGTGTTTCCACAGTAAGTCAAGTATTTAAAAAATATAAAGCTGTAAAAGAAGACCCTGATTCTGTGTCTAAAGCCTATGCAACAGGAGCAGCTAAAAATTTAATTGAATTAATATCTAAAGAAGAAGGCGTAGATCAATTAGAAAAAGTAGTAAAAAACTTTAATACTATTAGTAAAGAATTAGATGTAAAACAACTACCTTTAATGGTAACAATGTCAGACAGCCCTGTTGTTCAATCAACTGCTAGAAATTTAGCTAAAACTAATCCTGATTTTAGAACTAGAGTTAAAAAAGAATATGAACAACTAGCAACAGAGTTAGATAAAAATGCTGAAAAGATATTTGGTAAAAGATATGTGCCTACGCAACCTGTATTAAGAAAAGATATAGAAAAAGATTTAAATAACCTGTCTAATAAAAGGCAAGTTATAGATGAAAAATTAGATGATTTATCAGATAAATTTGACGTATTACCTTCTTCAGTAACAAAACAAAAAATAGGACAAGCTGCTTCAAACTTAGTTGCTGCTAGAGATTCTATTGCTAGGTCGGAAAGAGGTAAAGTATATGAAGCAATAAAACAAGAAGCAAGACAAGCTGGTGCTATTTTACCTAAACAAAGTGTAGAAAGAATATTTAACTTTGTTAGAGAAAATAATATTAGAGACATATTTGGTAAAGGAACTACTACTGAAAGAAAAATAATGAGTTACCTTTCTCCAAAAGAAAATAAAGAAGGTAATTTAGTATTTAAAGAAATGTCTTTTGATAATGTAGATTCTTTAAAAAGAGCTATCAATGAAGAGCAAAGAAAAAACTTACCTAGTGATCAAATGAGAAGATTAGGACAGCTTCAAGAAGTATTTAAAGAAGAACGATCAAAAATACCTGGTAACTTTAATCAAAGATTGATAGATATTGATAAAGAATATTATGAAAAAGTAGGAGTGCCTTTTTCTGCTGAAGGTATAAAAGAAATTAATGCTACTAAATATGCTGAACAAGTAGCTCCTGTGATTATAAAGAATAGAACAGCATTAGAAGATTTTTATAGAGTCATGGAAGGTGGGTCTAGGCAACAAGCTGAACAACTTGTTAGAAATTCTATTTACTCAGAAGCACATAAAAAAGCTATGAAACCAGAAGGTTTAGATTATAAACAATTAAATAAATATTTACTTAATAAAAAAGAAGTACTAGACCTTGTTCCTAATGTTAAAAAAGAATTAGAAGATGTTGTAAATGTAGAAGCTACTTTGAGATTAGAAAGAGCAAACATAGAACAACAGTTAAAAGATAAACAAAAAGAAATAGCTGGTAATTACTTATTAAATAATCAATTTAAAACAAAAGAAGGAGATGTAGTAATAAATTATGATTCTTTAGGAAATAATATTTTAGAAGATAAAGCTAACTTAATTCAATTTATGAAACAAATTGATATGGTTGATGATAAAACTAAAGAGTCTATACTAAAATCAATAAGAGCAAGTATTGTTAATACAGCTAGAAATTCTAAAGAAGGAATGGAGCTTTTAACAAACCCTAAGTATACAACTCAAATACAAACTATTTTTGGTAAAAAATATAAAGACGATTTAAGACGTTTTATGACTTTATCTGATGCTATTAACAAAGGAAATACAGTACAACTAACTGCAAAAGTAGATAAGTCTGATTTAGATGCAATAGGTAGAATAGTTCCTGGTTTAGATATTCCTTATGTTACCTCTGCTTTGCGAGATAGAATAAGTAGTAATTTTCAAAAATTTGTAAGAATAGCTAGTAGGGTAAATGTAAGACAATTTAGAGATGCTACAGATAAACAACTAGCAGATTTGTTAGCAGACCCAAAAGAACTAGAAAAAGTTATAAATACAGCAAGAACATTTAATTTTAAACTAGATAGTAAAGAAGCTGTTTTATCTGTATTTGAAAAATTTAAAGAAGTACTACCTATTTATTTCTATGCAGGAACTAAGGAAGCTATATTTGATAGAGTTGAAGAGCAACAATGATCGACCCAATCACAGCTTTAGCTACAGCAAATGCAGTATTTCAAGGTATTAAGACAGCAGTAAACTATGGTAAAGAAGCTCAAGAGGTGTTCTCACAGCTAGGTAAGTGGGCTTCTGCGGTAGAAGATGTAAAGTTCTGTTTAACACAAGAAGAAAGTAAACCATCTATATTCAAGAAGATTACTTACACTAAGTCAAGCACAGCAGAAGCATTTGATGAACTTGCTGCAAGACAAAGAATTAAAGAGATGGAGAAGGAACTAAAGCATATGTTCTACTGGGGTTCATTGCACCATCTTGGTGCAGATGGTTATAAACAGCTAATACAGATTAGAAGGTCAATTCAACGCAAACGTGAAGCACAAGTATACCAACAAATACGCAAACGTAAAGAACTCATTTACAATTCCACTATGTTATCTATTATAGCTGTTCTGCTTATGGCTGGATGGTGGATGGTGCAGTTCTTAATTGACTCAATAAAAGGAGTATAATGATAGAAATACTACTATCTACTATGTTAGTAACTATAATACCACAAAGAGAACAATACTACTGTAGGCTACAACGAATGGAAAGAGGATTGTGTATCTATTGGTGTGCTAATGAGTATAAAGGGTTTAACTGGTTTGAAGTAGAGACTGAGAATGGCTGTAAAATAAAGAAGAAATATTATACAACATAAGGAGAATAGATGTTACAACTACTTACTGGTCTGCTTCCTGTAGCAGAAAAAGTTTTAGATAGGGTTATACCTGACCCTACTGCTCGTGCTAAAGCTATGAAAGAACTTAGAGATATGGAGCAAAAAGGTGAACTAGCTAAGTTAGAATCAGAGATGCAAGATAAACAGTCTGCTCGCGAAAGAGAGATGAAGATAGCAAACAGTGAGTTTGCCCCAATGCTAAACAAGATTGTTACTCCTATACTAGCACTAGGCACAGTAATACTAGCGTTTGGTTTATTTCTTGTAATTATATTTGTAGAAGTAGATCCACAGTCTAAAGATATATTGATATATGTACTAGGTACGTTATCATCAGCAGTAACTATGGTATTAGGATACTACTTTGGTAGTAGTCTTAGTAGCAAAGATAAAACAAAAGAACTAACAGATTTAATGGACAAAAAGGACTAATATGAAAAAGTATATTATAGACTGGGGTAAGTATTTTAGTGAAAATGAGTTTAAGTGTAGTGCTACTGGTGAGTGTAACATGGATCAAGAGTTTATCAATAAGATGAACCAACTAAGAGAATACTATGGTCAACCTATGGTGATTACAAGTGGATACAGAGCAAGAACACACCCTATAGAACTAAAGAAGAAGACTCCAGGTGTTCACCATGATGGTTTAGCTGCTGATGTAAAGGTAAGTAGAGGTGACGCTTACCAGCTTATGTCACTAGCTTTTGAGCTTGGTTTTACTGGCATAGGAGTGCAACAGAAAGGCAGTGGTAGGTTCATTCACTTAGATACATCTGAACACTCTACTTTTAGACCTAGACCTACTGTATGGTCGTACTAAATTAATTTTGCATTTGTATCAATTGTTCTTTTCTCTGCAATTTTAAAATACTCTGTGTCAAGTTCAATTCCAATGAAATTGCGGTTTAGTTTTTTACAAACAACGCCTGTGGTGCCACTGCCCATAAAAGGGTCAAGAATAGTATCGCCTTCGTTGCTCCAAGATAAGATGTGGTCATGGGCAATTTGTTCGGGAAATTGTGCAGGATGACACCTTTTACTGTTAGAAACTTCTGTATTTATTTCCCAAACATTAAATCGTTGTCCAAACTCTCCTATTTTTTTTCCTTTAGAAGACATAGGCTTTAATGACCCATCTGGCTGTCTTACCGTCCCATGTTTTATCCCATTGGTTTTGTTTTTTCTGTCCTTTAATGGATTGAATGTCCCTGTTTTACCCTTCATCCAAATAAACATATACTCAAAAACATTTCCGTACCTAACTCTCAGCGAACCTGTATCTGTGAATGTTTGTTTTTTCCATACCATAGTCTCTATATTGAACCCACAATCTTTTGCCCACAGTGCTTGTTTAAAAGATGTACCAGTCTCACTTCCTTTGATGGTTGCATCTCCAACAACCCACACTACCCCTCCACCTTGTTTGGTTACTCGAAACAGGTCTTTAATAACTGCTTTCCAAACGTGTTTTCCCCATGATGCGTTGTTTCCGTTATAAGTGCGTAGATTGTCGTATGGTGGTGATGTAACAGTTAAGTTTATATTCCCATCAGGGATGTCTTTCATTTTTTCTAAACAATCGCCTTGAATCAGTTCAATCGTCATTGACCTAACCCTTTTAATCCTAGTTTACTTCTACGCTTCTCATCTTTCTCGAAGTGTAACAACATACACTCTTCACTGAGTCTTTCTTCTGTCCATTGGTATTGAGCCTTGGCTACAGAAGTACCGTCATCTCTGCCTATTTCGTAGGCTACCTTCCATAAATCATGTACTTCTTCTCTGCCTTGGTATAATAATAAATAACTAACACTACATCCTAATATAAATATAAGAATATTACTCATTTCTACCCCACAAGAAAGCAAGGTAGATTGGAGTGAATATAGCAGTTACTACTAGAAACTCTTGTAATCCTCTCTTATCTTCTACTACAAACTCTCCAACCACACCTATTAGAATTAAACTAACAATAAAACTTACATACAGTATAAGTACACCATGTTTGATAATATTTAATATACCCATAATCATACTTCATTCCCCCATACGTCCCATCCTTCTGTTTTCTGTCTAGCAAACAACTCTATCCTAGGTAAGTCTCCACATAACTGAACTATCCTATCCTTAACAACATCTGGTTTCTTACTATGTCTTTCAATAGGTGTATCTACTACACTATGAACACCAGCACTAACTCTTTTAGGTTTACCTTTTGTAGCTAGTAAACATAGTTCTGGGTTAGCCCTTGTCCAATTACCCATACCCCAAAACCAACTAGGTTGCAGTTTATTTCTTTTTACCCATGTAAATGCACAAGTCTTGTATGAAAAACCCCAAGAACTAATTACTTCCATTATATCATTTAGTTTAGGCATAGTAA
>Ga0196891_1000024_pt1 | contig 34359 bp, 58 predicted proteins | sample VirMetDEL_Nov_24_FD_169096 | JGI IMG/M metagenome (GOLD analysis project Ga0196891, IMG submission 169096) | Aqueous microbial communities from the Delaware River and Bay under freshwater to marine salinity gradient to study organic matter... | ecosystem: Environmental > Aquatic > Marine >... | reverse complement strand
GGACCTCCCGGCTGCGAGGGCTGCTGTAAGCCGTTAGAAAATTCTTCGTCTATTCCCACCACTTCGCCGTTTAGCGGCCTGTGCTGATCCCTTACGCGCCGATCCCCCGCCGTAACCCATTCCTTGCGCGTCATCCCTGCGGACTTGCCCGCTTCAAGGCTCCCCCAGTTGGCGGCGGCATTCATCTCCGTCTGTGCAATGCGTCCGGCGCGGGTCTTCGATAGCCCGTCCCATCGGCTACGCAGTTCGCGCACGATCTCGTCGGTCCCCATGCCTTCGGCGGTCGCTGACGATATGACGCTCTGAATCCATTCGCGCGTAGTGTCATTTATCAGCACGACCTGTTCACCCGTCTTCTGCGCGATGTGGTCTGCAACGGCTTCCTCCCATACGGAAAACTGTTCCTCGGTGAAGTCCTTCCGCGCCCGGTCGATTGCGTTGAATACAAGCCCCGCGAAGTAAGGCCCTGACTCGCGCCACAACGCCTCTACGGGTCCGGCTATGGCTTCGGTATCAAAGCGAACTTCGTCGCCGCCTGCGGCAACCTGGGCCGCTTCCTCGACCTGTTTCGTCAATGCCGCCTCTATGTCATCGACGTACTTCTCTATTTGCTCGTCGATCAATCGGTTCATCGTGCTTTCGTGTTCGTCACGATCAGCACGGCTACGGCCTAGCGGTTTCAGTGCCTTGTATTCGGTAGGGTGTTCGGCGTTATCCCTACCGTCTAAAAATCCGCGTAGGGCGGGCTAAACACCTTGTCTAATGATTTCCCTGCGGCAAGGCGTTCGCGGATCACGCCAGCCTCTGTGTCATTGAGGCCGAGCGGTTCGAAGTCGCAGTCGCGCCCGACCCGTTCGATCTTCTTAGTCCAGTTCTTAACGTCGTTCTGACGCACTACGTCTAGGTCATCGTACCCTAGCGGGTCCGCTTCTACGCGCTCACGCGCTTCATCCTGCGTCAGCACAGGCTTGCCGCCCGTCAAGGCAATCAAACCCTGCGCCTTCTCTAGCTCGTAAGCCTGGAAGACTTCTAGCTTGTCGGGACGGAACTGAAACTTGAAACCTACTTCGCGCATGAACTGGGCATTCAGGTTGTGCTGAATCAGCTTCGCCTGCGGTATGATCGTAGTTGTATAAAAGTTTAACTGGTCGGCCTGCGCGGTAGCGAAGTTTGCCGCGTTCGACATAATCAGGGAATGCGGAATGCCGAGGCTAGAGGCTACGGCTTCGCGGGCATCCTTCGTAATCGCTTCGCTGTGCAGGTCCGATAGGCTTGACCCTATCTCCTTCGTGTCGAGGCCTTGCATCACTTCCGGCGGCGTTCCCTTTGCGCCTAAGATGTGGCGTTGAATCCATCGCTGCCACTTCTTTAGCTGCTCTTCGTTCGGTTGCCGAGCATCCTTGTCAGCGACAAAGACCACCTTCTTAGGCAGGCCACTACGTAGCTGATCCGATGTGAAGTCGCCCATATCGAAGAGGACTTGCGCCTGCTGACGCGCCGCTTCGCCGATGCTTGACCCCGAACCCTGCTCCGTGAACGGGTCAGGCTGGAAGACGTAAACGACGGAATCCCTGTGTATGTGGTACTTGTGTCCCGAAACGGTGCGGCAGAAGTATCGGAAATTGCCCATTTCGTCGGGGCCGTATTCTCCCTTTTCATATTCGGGCTTGATCGTTAGCGGGTTGTAGTGCTTCAGGTTGTCTACCGCCTCAAGCGACGGGTAGCGCATATCCTTGTTCAGCGTCCCCTCCTTCTGCGCTACGCTGTGCCCTGTAAGCGTTAGGGCGGCTGCGGTGCGGTATAGGTAGTCATCAGCATGAAACCACTCCCACGGCTCCGGCGACCCTTCGCCCGATACCCAGGCGGGGTCTTCCGATCCGAGCGGGATGATCTCCCACGGCATAGCGGCGAGTGACGATGCGCGTACGTCGATACAACGGCGAAACCAACCTTCTTTCGAGAAGGCTTGCTGCACGGTCATATCGGGCTTATCGCCGTCAAAGTCGCCGTCGAGGGCATCTACCCAGGCTTGCCAGTATTTGAGCGACAAGCCCTTTTGGGATGATCCCATTACGTATAAGTCAGGTTTTACGCTCCCCAGAGGCCCCATGTCGCGTGTGCCGTTGATAGTTCAGTATGGATGGCATAACGCATAGCGTCCATGCCGTGATCGTTGTGCTTGACGGGCTTCTCATCCGATAGGTCGCCCGTCTTGCGGTCCTCGTCCCACCTGTACTCTTGGACCTCGTTCGTTAGGTTCTGGCTTCCCCTCGTCACCTCTAGGGTATAGCGCTTCACCGTGTCTATGCCGTCTTTAACGGACTTGTCGGCAGGGCGGGCATTGAACCCGGCCCTGATTATTTCTTCGATCCTAGCCGGTTCAGCCGCATCGCAGTATATCGGTATGTCTTTGTCCGGCACCAGACGCTCTAGTTTCCTTATCAGGTCGCTGTTCGTCAGCCCCCGTTCGTATAGCAGTTCATCAACGCGCATCACCGGGTCTAGGTCCTGGCAGGCGATCAGGCACGACGGGTTGTTAAAGCCGAAGTCAAGGCCGTAGAACGCAGGAACGCACGGCTCGTCCGTGTAGGTAACGTCGGTGTAGATCAGGCCCTCTAGGGCTTCGCCCCACTTGCCGTATGCGTATACATCACGAAGGCTCGGTGGCAGGTTCTCTAGCCGCTTGAAGTAGTCCTCCCCGGCGAACGGGTTATCAAGGGCGGTAGTGAACTGAACGTAAACATCTTCCTCGTGCGGGCTGTCCTCGTCGGTGCGTTCGACAAGGTAGCGGCGAATCCACTTCGCCTTGACGGACGGGTTGAACGTGACCGTGATGCGCTTCTTTCCCTCACCGCGAAGGCGAATGTCTACAAGCTGGAACTCCTGTTTCTTTATCTCGGTCGCTTCCTCAATCCACACCTCGTCAATCTCGGCGATAGACTTGATCTTCTCGGGATCGTCAAGGCCGACCTGCAATATCGAACCGCCCGAAGGGAAGTCGAACCGCATTTCCACCTTGTTGATCTTCACCATGTGGGTGCGGCCCAGCTCAGATATGATATCGACGAACAGCTGATGGGTTGAATGACGCAGGGTGCGGGCCGTCTTACGAATGACAAGGATGCGCTTGCCGTCCTCTGCCGATGAACGAAGTAGATCCTGGGCGATAAACACAGACTTGCCCGACCCGGCCCCGCCGCCGAGGACGCGGTAGTGCGCGGTCGTTTCCGCTGCTGGTTTGTATATGCTTAATCGTTCAATCATCCTGCCACTTGAACATTAAAGGGTGCCCATCGGGTCCGGTTACTTCCTGGCGTTCCACGTAGCCCCGGCCCTTACCCTGTGTCTTTAGATAGAATATGATCGCCGTGGGGTTCTCCTTCTTTATGAGGGATTGAAGCTTGCCTTCGGCAAAGTCCACCTGTTTCACCTTTTCGCGTTTGATCGCGTCGGCTACGTCTTCGTTCTTGTTGATCCAATCGTAAACGGTTTTTGGCGCACATCCAACGCGGTCAGCGATCAGCGAAACGTACCCGCCGCTGTTCTCTATCGCCTTGATAAATTGATCTTTTTCGTATGCCATTTTTATACCGTTACATTTTTGAGCGCAGGGGTGGATTCGAACCCCTCTTGCCTACTGGATGTAGGCCGTGCTACCATTACACTACCTGCGCTTGTTTTTTGGGGTATGGTTGTGCCATCCCTTCAAGTACTTTGCGAGCTTCTTTGCAAAGCGGATATGCGTACCTGTGTTTAATTGTTTTCACATAGTATGCAGTTGGATCTACGTGTTTTCTTAGATATTCAATGGACCTGCTTTTATATCTGGCACCGACAGTTCTTGGATGAACTTCTTCTCCATTAATGATGCAGTTGCCACTGCTATTGTATTCGCCAATGTAAAGCCAGTTGCTTGCCTGGTAAATGGTCCCGATGTGTTCCTGCCCCGCAAAGTCGGCAAAAGATATTAGCATTTTTAAACCGCGGTCCGATCTCGAAATCATTTTAATTGATATTGCAACGACTTTGCTTGTGCTGTGAACGCGGTTTGGTGCAAGTGCAACACGCACCAATTCAGCAATATGACCTGTCCTGTCAAATCCGTATTTTCTCCCATCCGTGCTACCACCTGAACCATGACCATACAAAACAGCACCAACAAAACGATCACCCTCCCAAACGCCTATTCTTTTCATGGCAGCGGGCATGGTCTTTGAATAATGCCACCGCATAACGGCAAACTTTGCCGCTTCATGGCTGCACCAATCAAGTCGTAAAGCATTATTTTTTGAACTCGTGTCCACAGTTAGGGCATTCAATTAATCCTACTTTATCTAAAGAACCCATTTCCGATTCATCTACCGGGTCGAAGTCGGGCACTTCGATGTCGTCGAACAACTCGTCGAGGAAGTCATAGCCGCCCAAGAGGTCACGGGCCACCTGCTCCATGTCCCACTCGGCTTCGTCGCCCGTGCGGTTGTCGTAATAGGCCAGCTTCTTTTTTTGTTCGTCCGTCAGCCCCTTGCGCCGTACCGCTATGATCTCGTCGCCCGATGCTTCGACGATCACTACGTTGTCGATGCCTATCTGTCCGGCTGCTTCGACGGTGCCGTTGCCTGCTAGGATGGTGCCGTTCTCATCAATGACGATTGAGCGGGCTGCGCCGACCTGCTGCAATGACTCCTGAATCATGGCCTCACCCTTCGCCGTGCGGACACGGGCGTTCTGCGGGTCGAAGTGCAGGTCTGATATTTTGATGCGTTTACTCATCTTCGATCAACTCCGCGCAAGCCGAAGCGAGTGCGCCGAGGTGCGGGTTGCCTTCAAGCCATTCTAGGGGGAACGATACCGTGTATACCTCTATCTCTTCGTCGAGCAGTTTGCCGCGTTCGGTCTGATACGTTTCGAAGTCACCCCATTGAAACGATGTTTCGGAGTCCTTCCATTCGCCCGTCTCTTCGTCCTTCACCCGTGCCTTGACCTTGTTGCCTTTCTTGTCGCGCTTGATAGCGGCGTCGCGTAGGGCTTCGTCTTGCTTGTTGAATGCTTTCATTTCGGATATCAGTTTGCCGTGGGTCTTGCCCATGCGGTAGACGCAACGGTTCTTCTCGTCGTGCGTCATCTTGTCTACGGCATCGGGTTCGATTGCGTCTGATAGTGTCGCTGCCATGTTGATGGCTTGTGCGTTTGTAATCTTCATGTCAGTTGGTGACTTATTTGATTGATTGATAAATGGCATCCCATAGGGCTGCTAGTTTCGGAATTGCTTCCTGGTATGCTGTCAGTACGGCGGGATTGTTCTGGGCTATGCCGCGTAGTTCGTCCTGGTTGAATGATAGTAGGTTCGGGTAGCCTTCCGTGTTGCGCGGAATCACGTTTCCCTGTGCGTCCTCTTCGATGAAGGTAACGCCTGCAATGTCGATGCGCTTGCTACGTTGTACGAGGTCGCCGTTGCCGTCTAGGTACGAATCGTCCTGCGGCTCACGGTATACGATGAACTTCGATGATCTTGCGCTGTGCCAATCGGCGGGCGCAGGAACTGGCGGTATTGTTCTGCGGTTGCTCAATGTTTATGATGCTGATGTTGATGCGAGAAGGTAAAGTGTGGTTCCGTTAACCTCTACGGCAATGGTGCGGTCCTGTGTTGGTGTGCCTGTCCCTACGGGTGTGCCTTCGGTGTAGATACCGAGCATGGTGTTGCCAGCCGACAGGTCAGTAGAGTACAGGGCAACGGCGTCTGCGGCCCCTGCGCTTGGGGCTGTGCCTGTTGTCAGGACAAGGCCGCTGTCCATAGTTGCCGGGTCAACCGAGCCGCCAATGATTAGGTTCGCGGCGTCAGAGGCTACGCGGAAGCGTTCGGTGCCTGCGGTAACCGCACCGATTACGCCTGTTGACGGCATATAAAGTCCGGTGTCTACGTCGTTCTGAAATCCGATGGACGGAAGGGCTACCGTGCCATTAAGAAACTGAACCGATCCATAACCCTTTGCTACCAGTGTGTTCGTATTGCCAGCCGTGCGTAACACAACGTCGCCATTCCCGTTATTCCACGTATTTGTGATATACATCACAGTCGTAGCGCCTGTGTATGATATCTTTCCTTGAAACGATGTGTTTTCGCCTACTCTGATTTCGCCAGCATTTGCCGTGGTGGTGGATGTTATTGACTCGTAGCCCTTGAATGTGGCGGCGGGTGTCGATCCAGAAACGGTGCTTACGTGTAGGGCCTCTCCGTAACTCGTTGCGCTCGTCGTGCCTATGCGGAGGTGGCCTGCGAGGTAGTTGGACTCACTTGCGCCTGCCTGATAGATGCCCCAGCGGTTTGTGATGGTGCCTGTGGCGGTGAATCCTACAATGTACAGGCCAAAAGCATTGGTTATTGTTGATGATGCGTCAGAACTCCAAACGTCAGAATAAAGCCCGTAGGCGTTTGAAGTTGTTCCTCCAGCCCCGCTTGCTCTTGCGAATCCATAAACGCCGATCAGATTAGCAAGAGTGCCGGAAGTGTGAGTTGACCGCGCCTGTCCTTGAACCGCCCTGAAACCATCTACGGATGCGGTGTCCTGAACATAATTGAAGTACGCTCCAATATCCGTCCCACTCGCCGCGCTGTACGTCTTGGTCGCGTAGAACTGCGCGTTGTTGGAGGTGGAGGTGGCTCCGAGAATCAGATTCCCGCTTGTGTCCATCACATTGTAGCGGGTGCCACCAACATAGAAATCAAGCCTGCCCGTAATTGAATCAATCTGTCCATGTGACCCATCGTGACGGATCTCCATGTCGTTCGAGCCAAGAACCAGATCCCCCGCCGAAAGGGTTACATCGCCTGTCGAAACTGTCAGGCCCGTCACCGTTGCCGCGCCACTCGAAAAGGTGCCCGTGGTGGTGATGTTGCCGCTCTGGAAGTCGAAGTGCCCAGAGGCATCTATAACCAAGTTATTATTCTGTTGATCGTCCCTGACTATCAGGCCATTTGCCCCACCATGCAGGATGAGGAAGTCTGACAGGAATCCGATTTGACCGGGGCCAGCACCATCGTTTGTAGATACCGTGAGGCTACCAACAGACGCCTCCCCCGTGGTGGTGAGGTTGGCATCACCCGCATCAATAGTGGCAGATGCGGCAAAATTGAAATTGAACGTCGAGTAGGTGGCGTTGCCAAAGTCAATCGTTCGTCCCGTTGCAAGGGTCGATGCGCTCTGTTGTAATATGTTGTTTGCGCGGTTGTCGTAGATCGCAAACGGGTTTACAAGATCAAGCCTCCCGGTTGATGCTGTCCCTGTTGTGGTGATGTTGCCTGCTTGAAAGTCGTGGTTGCCAGATGCGTCCACGCTCCAAACGTGAGCAGAAAAGGCTTCCCCATCATCCATCTGCGACAGGTAAAAAACGCCACCGTCAGCAAGCAGACGCCAGTTATCATCTACGCGGTCGCTTTCCTCAAAATAGATGTATGGTGCCGACCTGCTGATTGACAGGTATCCACTAGAAATTGTGTGATTGCCGGAAGTAAGCGTCCCCGTAGTGGTCAGGTTCTCATTCCCAAACGATATCGCCCCACTCGCAGAGGTGATGGAGCCAGAAGCAAGGGTGAGGTCGGAGGCGATGGTCACACTATTCAGGACGGACATAACTCCCGCCGTTGTCAGCGAAAGCGCGTTAGAGTTATCGAACGCCCTAAAAAACCAAGAGGCACCAGCGTTTGTCTCTAGGTCAAAATAAAGGTTCGACCCGTTGCTAAATATCTTCCAATCCCTTCCCGCCCCGCCAGTTGTCGCAAAATCTATTACAGCATCACCCGCCCCGCCGTCCACCGTCAGCCCCGCAAAGGTGGGGGAGGACGCTTGTAGTACGTTCTGATCCGCAAAAGCCGCGTTAGCAAGGGGCAATGCCCCGGTTACGTCCGTAGTCAGATCTACCGACCCCAGCGTTAACTCCTGACCCGCGATGCTGATATAGTCCAGACCGGCGGCAATCGTTACATCGGTCGAGTTATCTGTACCCGCCGCGTCTACGCCGAGGTTAGTTCGGGCCGCTGCCGCCGTGCTTGCCCCCGTGCCGCCGTGCGAAACGGCAAGGTCTGTGCCTAGCGCAAGGCTACTAAAGGAAGCCGCCGCCGCCTGTGCATCGGTAGACGCTAGAAGGACCGCTACCGTAGCGCGGCCCTCTGTCGTTCCATCGGTCCAATAGGAATAGTAGCCGCCCGATAGATCAGCAAGGGCATTTTTATTAGGCAGGGTAGGCATCTTCCCTCATGTGTTCAAACAGTAAACCCCTAAAGGCATCCATATCAATTAGGGTGCCGGGGCAGGTCTTGCGGCTTCCGGTTTCGCGGTGCCCTATAACCTTGTCAGGGCTGATCGCGTACCGGCGGCTCACATCGTCACACAAGCGAAGCAGAGCGAGTAACTGCGGGAGGGTGAACATTTCCGTGTCCCCGTGGCCCTCGCAGGCAATGCCGATAGACTTGCGGTTGTAGCCGAGGGCATGGGCACCGATCATTTCTTCGCGCCTGCCCGTCTGCACCTCACCGCTTCGCCGCACAAGGTAATGGTAGCCTACGTCGGACCACCCGTTTCCTTCTACGTGCCAACGGCGCACCGTGTCTATATCAGCCTTCCCCTCATACGCCAGCGTGTGCAAGACGATGTGAGTAGGGTAGTTCATCCCGTAGTGTCTTTTTCCCGAGTCGTTTTCGGCTCATCGATGAACATGAGGACCACACCGGCGATGCCGGTAACGACGGTCCATATTGCTTGAAGTTCTTCCATACCGAGCGGAACGAACTGTGCAACCACAGCAAGGCCGACCCAGGTTGTAGACTCCCTTAATTTGCGTAGAATCGTTTTCATATAAACGTGCGGATAAAGGTAGTTTTTACGGAGCCGCATCTTTGGGCCGGATGACGGAATAGGATCTGGCGGTATGGGTTTGATAGGCTCCATTGTTTGAACGAAGTCAATATACGAAATGTTGCCTTTCCGTGCTACCGCTTCCGAAGCCTGTATGCTATACGACTCGTCGCCCTCGCCTTCACTTTCTCACGGTCTAAGATACGGTCGTACCTCGACCACCAGTGATCGGCTATGTCCTCGCAATCGGGTACGGGTAACGACTCACCCGGCCTTGCGGCATCACCTAGATTCCTACGCCCCTCGTTCTCCTTTTCGATAAAGGTGTTCTTGTTATACTCGCCGTCCCGCGTGACAAGCACGAGCTCAAAGTCTGACGGGTCGAGGTCGTAGAACCCTATCCATTCGTCCCGCTTGTACGGAGGGACGGGCATACCGTGCAGCTTGCCCGTCTTTAGTGCGCGTTCGCGCCGCGCCTTTACCTGCGTTTCCCATTGCTGAATAGAGAGTCCGGTCATGCGGTGCGCTAGTAGTTCCGCTTCATGCGCTAGGTTGGAAAAGGTCAATGATCTTCGTGTTTTGTAGTTCTTGTTTCTGCTTCGCCCATTCTTTTTCACGGCGGTCGGCTACGCGGTTCAGGTAGTGTTTGCGAAAATCCTCCATGTTATCGCGTCCTTCGAATGATAGACCATGATCGAACCAAAAGTCAACGCTTTCTTTGAACTCCTGCCCTGATCCTGGCTCTATGTTGCCGACAAGAGCGGCCTTCTCGTTATAGGATAGGGTCCGCAGTAGCCTACGCTGTACGTAGGCTATGGCCTTTGCATCTATGTTAGATGGTTCTAGTGCCTTCATAATCCTTTGGATGTAGCCCCTTCCGGCGGTGCGGTGAATCCTTCGCGCCGTGCAGTTATGGCTACTTTTTTTGTTTTGTTTTTTCTGACTGCTACGATCCGTTTAGGTATACCGTAATTGTCGAAAAGGTGCAACAGGGGTTATATATAGGCCGAAAGAACGCCGCCCCTGTGTGCAATTCGGGAATCGTTGCCTGCATCCCCGGCGTGTTTCGGTTGACCTTCTGCGCCTCAAGCGGCCCCGCTTCCATAACCACGGGCACCTATCACATCAGCCGACAGCATCTTAATGATTAAGTCAGGACAAGTTCAAGCCGTGACGCGGTATTCTTAGTTTAGGCAAGGCTAAAAGATGAAGAATCGTTCATAAAGTTTGAATTGTCAGGGCGGTGCGCGAAGTTGTCGGCAGTTCAACAAACACGTAGAGGACAATGAATACTGAAACGGTTTACGCATTGACGGGATGGACTACTAAACGCGGACGCGGGCTGACCACATCGGTTGCCAAGTGGACTAAGATGCAGATCCCTTCGGGTTACGGCTCATGGCTCTCGGCTTGCAAGATCGCCGCTGAGGTTCAAGGCATCGACGCTCAGGACTTTGCCACTGAGGAAGACGCCATCCGTAACGGGTTTGCGTCCTAAGGCCCCCACATTTTCATTCTATACAGGCACAGAACAATGTCACTGAAGACCCTTTACTTAGATCACAAGATAAAAGCCCTGCGATTCGAAGCACTTGCAATGCTAACAGGCGAAGTCCCTATGGACGAAGATCGCTTGGCATCAATTCGGGCTGAACTTAAACGATTAAATGCACCAACATCGTAAAAGCTCAAATGAAAAAAGCTGACCGTATCTACTACGCTGTGCTTACAGCCGCCACGCTTTACTTTATTATCAGGACGCTTGTATGAGTCGCTGGATCAAACGCCTTGTCATGGACCTTGTGCATCTTGCTATCATCATAGCCGCCTTTTGGTTTGGCTACACGATAGGCGATACGTCAGGGGCATACAGAGGGCACAATGAATGCGTAGCAGACACGGTGTTTCCTACGCAGTCTGATATGGAAAAATTTTCGAGGTACTTCGAATGACCTACTACGCAACAACGCCGGAGCCGGACCTGACGATACTGCGCGGCAAGGCCGCAAAGCAGGACGCCGCAATACTTCGCTTCTTTGAAGTGACCAAACGCCGCTGGTCGCCCTGGCAGGTGTACCACAAGTTCGGTGATCGATGGCCTATCACTTCCGTGCGCCGGTCGATAAACACGCTGACCGCCGAGGGTAAGCTGAACAAGCTAGGCGACACCCGCAAGGGGCGATACGGACGTAAAGAGCATTTTTGGATTATTGCTATCGCATGATTACATTGCGGTACACTAAACGGAAACGACAATGAAAACCTGCTTTGAAAATGGATGCGCTAAAAGGATCGACACGGACAACCCTTTCTTTTGTGAACGGCACAAGTGCGGAGGATCCGGTTCCGATATGGATGGAGCAACGCCGCGAAAGGGACGCGGAGATTCACGCGAACAACCCCGACGTAAGGGAAAAGACAACCTTTGAAACGAAGGTCGAAGCCGCTAAAAAGATGCGCGATCTAGGGCGGTGTGCCTGCGGTCGCAAAGTTCACCCCGGCGGGAACTGGTGCCTGATGTGCCTACCCGTGCAACCAAAGAAACAATGAGCAATAAAGACACAGGAGTCGTGAATATCCACGGCAAGGAATATAAAACTGTTGCGCTTCGTGTGACCGAGTTCCGATCTGACTACACGATCAAGCAAGGGTGGGGTATTGAAACGCAGCTCCACCACTTTGATGAAACATCCGTGATAGTCCGCGCCGTTATCACCGATCCTGACGGGCGCATAATCGGGACGGGGCACGGCGAAGAGGTGCGCGGGTCTTCGAACATCAATAGAACGTCGGCCCTTGAGAACGCGGAGACGTCGGCTATCGGTCGCGCCCTTGCCGCCGCCGGGTTTGCAGGTACTGAATACGCATCAGCCGACGAGGTGGCGAACGCGATCAGCCAGCAAGGGTCGCGTCCTGCCACGGACAAGCAGAAGAACTTCCTCTTTAGCTTGATAAAGAAACAGCCCGAAGGCGAACGCGCCGCGTTGATTGAGCGGGCAAAGGGTCAGGACGCACAGGGAATTTCAAAAATGATTGAGGAACTGAAATGAGCAGCGAACGCAGAGAGAAGCACGTAGCAGAATGCCTATCCGAAATACGGCGGGCAATGTCTTTTGACAGGTATAGCCCACAGCAAACCGACCTTGTGATTCAAGCCGCCCTTCGTGTGCTATACGCAGAGGGAGAGATTGAAGGGTTCCGCAACGCCCGAACAGCATACACCGAGGAAGCATGACACAGAAGCAGATAGAAGACTATGCCGAACGCATGACGGAGTTGATCGCTAACAACATCGACATTGCGGACGAGGGAGCGGACTACTGGCGTAAGGCAATGTCAGGGCGACACGAACGGCACCGTGATCGCTATTCACCGCACGTACTACACGCCGAAACCTGGGTTGATGCCCTTATATACTTCCGGCGCAATGCGAAGGCTATTCTTACGGAGGTAATCAATGCCGACGATTCCTGAACGGGCGCGGCTTATCAAGCGGGCGGTCTGCGATGCCTACGGGATAACCGAGGACTTCATGGCCGTTGGTAACAACAATGTGCCCGCAGGCGAGGCAAGGCGCGTGGCGGCATCATTACTAGATGAAAACATGGGCTTTATGGGTATTCGGTGGGTCTTAGATCAGCTAGGGTACAACACCGCCAGTAGCGCAAAAAGCGTGGGCGGCAATGCCCCCGATCCTAAGATGCATCAGAAGGCGCGTGACATATACGAAGCACTACTAAGGGACGCTCAATGAACGAGAACACAGAGAACCAGCTGGTAGCATTCAAGAAGGGGCGCACCCCGAAAAAGGTGGTATTCCACTACTCGGACGGCACAACGATGGAGTACCTATTTCGTCACCCAGGGGCTTCTATAAACATCCTGGCAAACATCATTCAACAGATCGCGGCATTTATAAAATGATCGACACAGGCAAGATGATCGCTGCCCGATATGATCGGGGTTTCACACAGACGGACCTTGCGGGTCTTATAGGCGTGACGTATTCAGCCGTAAGCCGATGGGAGTGCGGCATGGACGCGCCTAGTATTTCAAAGTTCTGCCGCTGGTGCGATGCGCTAGGCCTAGAGCCGGGGGATGTGCTGATATGAAAGGCGCACGATCAAAACGATATTCATCCTACCGCTACCGCGTAGGGCTTGAAACAAGGGCGGTCGCACCTAGCCGGTCGGGGTTCACAAGGGATCATATCGTTCCTGTTTCTTTCGGGTTTAAGCATGACCTACCGCCCGAAAGAATTGGATCTTTAGAAAACATTCAATACATTGGACTGAACGAGAACATTCAGAAGGGTCAGCGCATGACGCCAGAAGCCCTTAACATTCTTGATTCCTGGGCGTTACGCTATCCTGAACTGAAGGACCTTGCAGAAGCAACGAGGATGAAGCATGAAGCTCGACCCGAATGAGTACGCCATTAGCGATGGCCCTATCACGACGAACGAACAGGCTGCGCTTCTTTGGCGCGTGAAGGCTTGGGCGGTGCTGAAACTTGAACGGATTAAACGGAGGGTGTTGAGATGAGCGGAAACAGAGAAAGGCGGGCCATACCGTCAATTATGTTGAGTAGATCGACACGTAAATCAGGATACGAGCGGCAATCATTTTGGCATGGAGACCTGATCCGATTCACAACCCCCTGGGTCACGCTGTCAATAGACTACCGAAATGACTATCAGATGATGGCCGATATGATTGGCGATCTAAAAGCACGACAGGAGGCAAAGACTGATGGCAACTGACTGGATGAAAGAGCCGGAGATTCAGGCCTTGTGCAACGAAACCATATACGACCACGGCAAATGGTTGAACCGTGTCATGGATGCCGCCGCCCTCCAATCCGAACAGGGGGAAAACACCAACAACGAGAACCAAGATGGATAACGTGGAGAAAAGATCGAAGGAGAAGATTCTACTGGATCAGATTGTTGCGAAGGCAGAGCGACTTGACCCCGATTCGTATAGCGTCCCAGACGAGTTGATCTTGGCGGCATCGGGAATGCTTCCGATTCACAATCTGAACCTCACCGCTTCCCCTGTACAGGGTTCCTGTACAGGATGCTCCCATTGTGACACGGCGATAACGGTGGGGGATGTGGAGCGGATCGTGGATGAGTCCTATGGGGGCAAGCAGTATGATTCGTGGGCAGATCATCATGGGTGTCTGCAAAACGCTATCAACCGCATCAAGTCCCTCATCCAATCACACACAGACACAGCGGACGAATCATACGGAGGGGAACCATGAGTCTGCCAACCGAAAACGATTATCGCCGCGTATTGGATGATCCTGATTTATTCGAGGTCGCACTTAGTCGCTTCCACGAGGAAGTGGGAACGAGTTTCGGATACACGAATCATAGGGGAAAACTGTTCAGCGAATTGAACGAGAACCTTTTTCTGCGGAGGCTCAAGGAAGGGCCGTTCAAGCACATAAAAAGGCTTGAGGTCATGGATAACGCTGTCAGGCTTGCCATTGACCATTCACACACAGACACGGAGGCAGAGGGATGATGCTTGCGAAACCAAAGGATGAATGGTTATCAATAGAGGATGCGTATGCAAGGCGCTTTGAATATGATGACCAGACCAGACAACGTATTGTTGGAATGATGAGGAAAGAAAGGCTGCACCGACTTTGGATGAGAACCGATTCAGCTTGTGGGAGAAGGAAGATCGAAAGAGCCATTAACAAAGCACCACACACAGACACGGAGGCAGAGGGATGAAGCTGACCCGCGTAGTCAAACTGCAACGAGTCAAGTATTCCGAACTGGATGAGGGTGATCGGTTCATGATACCCGAAGGCATGGGCATTCCTTACGAACTCGACGGGATGTACACGCTACCGCTTTCAAAGGGAGAGAACGAAGCGATTGCATGGCACGATAGCACCAAGCTTCGCGCCCTCGACACCGACAAGCACAAACCCGAATCTGTGACGTACACGATTGAGGGGATGCCTGCGGGCTTACTCGTTTTCGGCACACGAGTGTATATTCACGGGTTGACGTTCGACGAATCCGAAATCGAAACCCGCTATGTTTGACCTACTCCTATTCACGTTGTTTGTCACGCTCCATCTTGACGCGATGGACGCTAACAGCTTCCACAAGTGGGTTCCAAAATGGCTGAAAAACATGCTCCCGTTTATACCAGATGCTTGGTGGGGCAACAACTGGAAGGTGAAGTACAACGATGACGGATCGCTCAAATGGTGGGTCTACGTGGGCGGCGCTTCGTTTATCGACTTCTGGCACCTAACCAAGTCCGTCCTGCTTGTGGGCATCTTCGTTCACGCAGCTGTCATGCACGGCTATCCTTGGTGGGCTGGCTTGCTTATGTGGGGAGTATTTGGCATCTTGCACGAACACGTATTCTATCGGAGGTGGAGTAAAAAACAATGAGCTACGAGATATTAAAAACGAGGCGGGACGGATTCACCATAGACAGCGACAAGGTTCCTTGCGGAAACACCCTTGCAGACGCTATCCGTAACTCAGGCATCAGGTGCGAAACGTGTGAGAATTGGATTAGATATTCACGCCCAATGCCCGATGAGGGATCAGGCCATTGCCAGTTACCAGTTACCGATGGGGGCGATTATGAGTACAGCTATGACTTGGGGATGGACGTTCCGCAACCCGTCAGTAACCCCGACTTCTTCTGCGCCCACCATTCAGCGTTGAACAATGAAGATTGATACGAACCCAATACCCGTAAAGGGTCCGTCAGGAAATGTCTATGCTATGCACGGACCGGAGGGCGATCATCAGGTGCGGCACTGGCGAGCGGGGCACTTCTACGAATACGGAGAACGCGGCGTGTTGCGATGGGCATACGACAACCCGCAATACTTCGAACGTGTCGTGGACGTAGGTGCCTGTCTAGGGAATCATTCCGTTTTCTTTGCGGGGGAGCTAGGGGCAAAGGTGTTTGCTATCGAACCCGCCCCGGCAAACGGCGAGTACCTAAAGAAGAACCTGTCCGCAAATAACCTATGGGATAGGGTGCAGACGCGCGGCTACCTGATAGGCCCGCAGATAGACTACCGCCTTGTGCCGCCGCCCGAAGGCAACGTCGGCATGACGCGCTTTGAAAGGGCGGGCGCGGACGAACTAACAAAGACGGGGCATTTCCTAGCGCACGTAATCGGCACGTTCAAGCCTACGGCTATAAAGATCGACGCAGAGGGAATGTCGCTACACGCCCTAATAGCAAGCATGGGTATCGTAACCATTCACCGCCCCCTTGTTATCATGGAAGAAACAGACCGCGTGAACCTAGAGACAGCCGACTGGCTTCTGTCCGATCATACGCGCCTGCCAAAAGTATTCAACGCAACCGCTACCCACGTATGGATTCCCTCCTAATATCAATCATCACCTACAAGCGGCCCGATATGTGCCGCCGCCTTGTGGACCTGACGCGCTACGAAACGGACGCGGACATAAACGTATTCCATGACGGCGGGGGCCTGCCCTACTACCATGTTGATGCGTTGCAATTCACGCTGCACAAACCACCGGGGCACAGGCACTTCGCCGAAACCTGGGATCACGTTCTTGATTCCTGCCGCAAGTCCGATGCCGACACGTTTGTATTCCTACCCGATGACGTTACCCCGGCTGTGACAAACCCCGTCGAACGGATGCTGTCGCACCTTGAACACTGTGATGTGATAGTGCCTCTTGTTGACGGGCGCGGACGCGGCCCATGCTGGGTGCCTGTCGATCCCGTAGACGAACGCGAACGCTGGCTAACGCATTGGGTAGACGGATGCTTTGCGTGTAGTAGGGACGTACTGGAAGCCCTGTCTTGGCGAGTCCCGCATATCCCTGCCGAACACTTCAGTACGAACGCATCGTCAGGCGTTGGAAAGTATATGAGCCTTGCGCTTTGGAGGTCCGGTTTGCGTGTCTGCCAGGTAAGTGATACATTGTATGAACACGGCGAACATGATTCGCAAATGCACTACGACGAACGAAAGAGGAACCCGCTGTGAGCAGATGGAATGATAAAAGATATAGAAAGTGGAGAAAACGGGTGATTGCAAGAGATAGTCACAAGTGCACTCAATGCGGGTCCAAAGATGAACTACACGCTCACCATGTAAAGCCGTGGGCAAAATATCCAAAACTGAGATATGTTATTACAAACGGATTAACCCTTTGTAGAAAATGCCACTACAAAGAACACAGGTGGATGGCCCGTTCATGTAGCGCACAAAGGGTATACAAGGCCGATTGCGATATGCGCTTGTTTTACGATGACCTCCACGGTATATCATATGAGCAGGCTATACTTGAAAGCGATGCAATTGCTCTTGGGGCTGAAAAGCATTTTATAACAGAAACAGGCGGCAAGTGGCATGACTCAATGTATTCAGGAAGCAAAATACTCGCACTTAGAACCTTTAGATTATTCGCAGGAGCGCACTTTGAAGCAGTTAATGAACACCCGTCATGGAATGAAATAGTAGCGGAAGTCTTGTGGAGAAAGGACAATCCAGAAGAGCACAAGAGGCGAGTACTTAAAATGTTTAAAGAGCGGGTCCGATGATCGCATCAATGGCGACAATTCCAGGCAGGGAAAAACAAGCCCGCAAAGCAGAGGCCGCAATGCGAAGTCAATGCCGCACCTTTGTGTGGAAGCGCGACGTTGACGGGCGCACAGACGATGCCCGCAAGTTCGCAGTCGATTGGAAGATGCATAATTACAGCGGATATATTTTAACTTTTGACGATGATTTAGTTATGCCCGACGATTACGCCGCCTACATGGTAGAACAGGCCGAAAAGCACGGGTGCCCCGTGTCCCTCATGGGGCGTATCGTCCTGAAAGAAAGCAAGTCCTACTACCGTGACAAGTCGGCCCGCATCAAGCACGACTGGCGCACCTTCGACAAGAAGGTGGAGCGGGTTCATATCCCCGGCACCGGGGTATTCTGCTACCATACCGATCATGCCAGATTCGACATATCGGATTTCCCATACGAGAACATGGCAGATATCCACGTAGGGGTAAAGTGCAACACGCTAGGCATCGATATTATGCGGGTGCCACCGCCTAAACGAAATTGGATCAAGTACCTAGAAGTGCCTGATACGATCTACGATAGGCACCGCAACGATGATAGGATTCAGACAGCCCTTGTCAACCAGCAATCCTGGCGTTAAATCGTCGGCATTGGCTGCGCCCTGATGCTCATTACCTGCTTGCCGTCTACTTGCTTTGATTCGTAGGTGAAGCGTAGCCAGTAGCCGCCGAGGGGTTTAGGCGGTGCCCCTCTTTCGTAATGCCATCCCCCCTTCGGGTCATACTCCTGCTTGTACGTTGACACCTGAATATGATGCTGGGGCCGCAGGTCCATGCGCCCGTAGTCGGTAACGCATTCCTTCGTCGTTTCTACGTGCCAGCGTTCATGGATATGGCCCGTCACTACTATGTCGGCCTGCGGGTACACCTCCCCGTTCCTCTGCGCGTTCAGCGTTCCGCGTGTTACCCTACCGCCGCCGCCATGCCCGTGATGGTATTTCAGTAGCAATGACTTACGCTTCTGAACGCCGGGGTAGGCAAAGCGTAGCTTTATCCAGCCGCCGTACCCGCCGCGCATCACGTTCGATCCCGTTTCCTTGTTCAGTCGGTAGATGAACCGATCCGTAATGTTGATCTGGTGATGCTTTAGTATTGCCGTCTCATGGTTGCCCATCCCTATCACGGCGAACTGTTTCGCATAGGGCTTGAAGAAATCCACCGCCGTAAGGGGCACGGCGTCGAAGTAATCATCGCCGCTGTGTATCTGCCGAATGGCCGTAGCAGACTTGCGCTTATCATATCGCCCCTGCATCAGACAGAAGAAGTCGCCTACGTCGATAACCGGCGCGTTCCTTTCCTTCGCTAGTTCAAGGTGCTTTTTCTGTAACGCCCAATCGGACTTTTTATTGTCCCAGTGTCTATCGCCCGTCAGTAGAACCCATTGCTCCCACCCCGGCTTCTGATACTCTGCTGTGAATAGTATTTCGTGACCACTTCCCCACTCTGATACATTCCACATTCCTAAATCCGGTTTGTTATAGGATCTTGCGAGCCGTCAAATACCCGTTACCAAACTGTGCCCCCGAGCTTACTTGCAACTTAACTTCAATGCTACCTGTGTCGGCAAACTCCATCACCCCCTGAACGATAAAGAATCCGGTAAGCTGCCCCGTTCCCCCGTTGTTTGCAAATGATACCTGCGTTCCGCTTGAAGCAAAGTCTCCCGCACCTGTCCCATTCTCCGTATACCTGTGCATAGAAAGATTAGCCGACGCCTCTGCCGCACTCAGGCAAGTAATGCGAATGTTGTACGTGTGTGATGCGGCAGGGTTATTACCGGCGATGCGCATCGACACCCAGTACATACCGGGTTCAACGGCAAGATCAAGGCGCACGACCTCGCTGGTGCTAACAGACCCCAAGACGCCGCCGAATGACATACGCCGGTTTCCTATCTGATACCCGCTGCCCACATCTAGTTCGTAGCTCGGATTGATATCAGATATAGACCCCGAGTTTGTTTCAACCCATCCCAGAAGAAGGTCCGTTGCGGCTGTCGGTGTGTTCGACGCATTGGCGTATATCGTCCCGTCAGCCTGGAGCCATACCCTATTGCCGTCTCCGAAGTTAAGATTGTCGGTGAGAGCAAGCGTCGTTGTCGTTGTGATATCGACGTAATAGCCGCCCACGTAGGCTGTGCCTGCGGCTATGTCAAGGTTCAGCCCGCCACCGTCCGATAGGTCGAACCCCGTCTGCCGCCAAGAGCGAACGCCAGAAGCCGCAACATTGACCCCCGACCAGTTCGCTTCTGTAATCGGCGTGTCTAAGGTGTCGGGGAATCGTGTTGTAGCCATTACGATATCCGTTCAATAAACATCATGCTTCCCGTTTCAAGCGTGGTAGCCGTCCCGAAGGATGCGTTTTGCGCCCACTGTAACTTCACGGTCCCGGCATCGGCAAGGCCGAACATGACCTCGATAACCACGGGCTCACCCGCGTAAGCTACGGTATGCCCTGCTGCCGTTCCGAACGTGTCTGCCCATGCTGTTACCGCCCCATTGCTTAGGTACACAGCCCCTTCAAGAAGAGCGTTCGTGGCAGTAGTTGCAAGTGCTACCTTTATCCCGCCCGATGCATTGGCCGTCACCTCTAATGCAAGCGTTGCCCTGTACAAACCCGGCTCAAGGGCGACCGTCAAGTGATTGTCATCCTGGAGCGTAGTAGATGAAGTTACCGACTCCGATGCGGCCTTTCGAATGTAAACATGGGGGCCGGTAGTCACGTTGCTTTCGCGGCTGATCGAACTGATCGCCCCGCCCGAAGTAACGACGGTAGCAAGTAGCAAAGCATTGCCGGGGTTTGACCCGCTTGTGTTTACCGTCAACGTGCCGTCTGGCTCAAGCCATACGTAGTTCGTTGTGCTGTCCGTCATCGTCGCGCCCTGCACGGCGTCGGATGAAACCCAGTAGCCATTGACGAATGCTTCGCCTGCGGCGATATCAATATCAAGGCCGCTGTCTACCGTTACATCGAAGCCCTCGGTAGTCCATGCGCCACCGGCGGCAATGGCCTTATTCAAGCCCTGCCACGTTGCTTCTGTTACCGCGTCCGATGTTTCGGGAAATACTGTTGTAGCCATTATGCGTCAGCGAACGTCCATGTCCACGTTATTGTTAGGGTGACGGATGAAGTCTTCGCTACGGTCGATGCTAGGACAGCCGCGCAAAGCATAGTGCCTGCCGCCGCCGCATCGAATATACCGACTTCTGCAATAGTATTCCCGTTCGCCTCGTTCTTGTCGAAGAACGCCTTGAACGTCGTAGCACCCGACGAAGCCGTAGACGATGCAATCGCGTTGCGGTCTACCTCTGTGTCGAGCGTCGTATCGGTAACGACAAAGGCCGTAGAGCCCGTGCCGATAGCGATGTGCGAAGGGAACGACGTAGTGTCTTGCGCGATCAGCGCGGCAATGCGGTCGCGCCCGCCGTTCGTGACAATGTTATCCTGTTCGAAGACGCGCCCGTCGGACACTTCGATACGAACGCGGCCCTTTATGTTCATGTTATCCAACACTTACTAACCCCACAATGGATGATGCGCCGACATTGAACCCGTCCACGCCTGATGTAGCAGTAGAGGGAGCGTCGGCAATGGTTATATCGTCGGACGGTCGTGCAAGGTTGTTAAGCACCTCGTTGTCGCGAACTACAAACTTACGGTCTTGCCGGGTTTTTTGCTTCCAGTAGCTCCACCCCGCAACGGTCTGCGTTGCCGCCGCATCCACATTGTAACGCAGTGTCCCGTCCGACAGCATCGAAGCTGATACCTTTTCAATCAGGAAGTTCGCGTTTATACCGTGTTCGGTCAGGTTGATCGTTTGCGTCTGCCCCGCCTCTAATCCCGCCGTGTCTGTTACATACGAACACGTAAGCCGCGCCTGTGAATACTGTTCAAGGATAGCCTTCGCCCTTAGTTCTGCTTCGTCTAACGAAGCCAGATCCTGGGCGTCAATTACTCGCTGATAAGTGCCATTACCCGTTTCAACCGCCGACCGCTCCGTTAGCGCATCTTCCTCGACGGCGAATACAATAATCGGAAAGCGGCCCTTGAATGTTACGCGCACCTTATCGGTAGCACCTAGTACCGTTTCGCTGCTATCATGAACGACGATGGAGGAACCAACATTATAATACCATTGCGAGGATGTGCCGATACCATTGACACCTACGGTCTGCGTAGAGAACCCGCCGCCTGTATCAACCTCAATCGTTGGCGTGGACCCTATCGGCGCACCGACCACGAAGGTGCGCTTGTTGCCGTCGCCCAGTTGTGTCTCAGTCGTGTCTGCCGAATCTAGCGTCGTTCCCGCCCTCACGAAGACCTGGTTGACATACTGCCCACGCGTTTCCTGAAACGTGATAGACCGATACGGGCGGTTGCTACTCGTTATGTCAAAGGGCGCGGCGGCGGCGTCGACGGGCCGGAAGTTTAAGTTTTTATCTTTGTCGATATCCCAGAAGAAACCCGACAGTTCGGCAAGGTCATCAAGGCACGTTTCAATAGGTAGGTAGTTAAACGAGATGGAATCAATCGTCACCCCGTCATGTATCGTTCCCGCCGATACGCCGAAGTTTACAAGCAGGCCGTTACCGGCAAGCGCGGTTACTATTGCCCCCGCCGTCTGGTCAACGTACTGCGTTGCAATAATGGCGCGGGCGGCTAGTTGCGAGAAGTCCACGCACCGATAGGTAAAGCGTAGCTCCGTGTTTCCGGCTACCGTTATGTCCGACTCCACCCACGAATCAACGGTGCCGCCCCATATCTTTGATGCGCCGTCGTAGACAAAAACATCCTCCCCCCACTCAAGCGGCCTCGTCGTTCCTATGTGCTGAAAGGAAAGCGTACCGCGCTGCGTAACGGCGTCTTCCATTGAGAACGATTCACGCACAAAGTCAACGTCTGTGCCGCCGCTATCCTTTATGACTATCGCCATCAGTAGTTCGTGCCCCTCACTTCTAGTTCACCGGCAAGATACGGTACAGTTGCCGTTGCAATCGTGCGGCCGTCTAGAATCACGTTGACGGTTTGCCCATTGCTCATTCGACCCGATGTGTCGCTGCCCGTGTAGCCTTGAAGACCGGATAACCAACCTGGCGTCGTGCTGCCGTTCAGTAAACCGAGAATACCACTGTTCGGCCCTGCAAGGTTTCCGAGGATATGTGCGTACCCGCCTGAATCAATCTGTTGCTGCGTCCACTCGGCCTGCGTGATTCCGGCCCGGTCCCAGGGCGTTTGCGTTTGCCCGCCGCCAAAGAGCTGGTAGAGGGACCGACCGAATACGTAGCCAGTAGCCGCAAGGCCTGCCCATGAGCCGGACGCCCATGTCCCGGCAGTTCCTGCGCCTGCCGCCGCCGCGCCGGTGCTTGTCGTTCCTGGGCCGGTAGTACCTATGCCGCCTGCGCCGCCTGTAAAGTCGGGAACACCACTGCCGCTGCCACCTGCGCCTAGAATAGATCCGATGCCACTAACGAGGCCGCGTATATCGCTGTAAACACCACGCCAGAACTCGGCCTGCATCAATTCTCCCAACGCCTCAAACGCCCTGAACACACGCCACGCCGCGTCCGCGTAGCTCGCGAGGTCTTTCATCCACTGCGGGGAATCGCCGAACAGGGCTGAGTAACCCGACTCCACATCGGTAAGATTGAAAGCAAGAATGCCCGCGTGATGCGACACGCCAGCAAAGAAATCCCTTGCCTCTTTTATCTTCGCGTTGTACGTACCCCAGAAACCGATATCGTCCTCTGTCGGCGCAGTCACATCCCATGTCGGCATTACCAACTCGGTAGGGATCTCGTCCATCAAGTCTCCGACACTTTCCTTCGCCGCGTCCGTCGATCCCTTCATTGAGTCGATAGCGGTAACGAAGGAAGAGTATTGCGTTGTGGTGAACGTGAACCCGCCTATCTCCGAATGAAGATCACGGATAGACCCCTGTGCTTCTAATGCGCTGTTCGCTACCGACCCATCTCCGCTCACGAGTTCGGTGTCTGCGCCCTTGCTGAATGCCTTGAGTGCCTGAACGCCCTGCCCTAGCTTTGTTGTAAGGCTTGCCCTAAACTCTTCAAGGCGCATCTTCTTGTCTATCGGGTCATCGGATAGATCGGTTTCACTATCGACCGCCCGCATAAAATCCTCAACGGCGGTCTTCGCAAAGTTCGTATTGTTCTCAACGATAGCCGTGAACGCCGCCCATTCCCCATCCCATCCCGGCTTAATCAGGGCCATGCCTAATTCGATCACCGCCTTCATGTTCTTGAAGTAGGTGGTCGCTACGTTCAGGGCCGTCGAAAAAGCAAAGCCTAGTATTGAAACGATCTCGCTGCCGTAACCCACCCAGAAGCCGCGCACGAAGGCGAGGCCCGTTTCGATCACCTCAGACAGCGCAACGAATGCCGCGCCGAACGCCCCTTGTATGGCTTCCCACAGGGCGGCAATGCGGCCTATAATCAGTTCGCGGTTATCGATCCACCATGTAACAAGAATGTCAAAGGCTAGTTTTGCGGTGCGCTTTATCTCTTCGAACACCGCCGGGACTGCGTTCCATTGGCGATATAATACGACGCCGATTGCTGCCGCCGCTGCGATGCCTGCAACCCAGGGATTGAATAGCCCCATCGTTAGGGTGAGGACGCGAAGGATAGAGCCGAACGAAGATGTAATGCCGCCGAGCGCAAAGACAAGCGGCCCTGCCGCCGCCGCTACGCCTGCGATGATGATGCCCAGACGCTGTATGTCGGGATTAAGGTTCTGCACGTACGCAACCATCTCCCGAAGCCTGTCTACCAGCTTGTTTGCGTGTGGCAAGACCACCTGCCCAAGCGTCACACCTAGATCGTACAGGGCATTCTTTAGCCCTTCAAGATTGTTTGCAAACGATCCGGCCGTGTCCACTGCATCCCCCTGCGCGTCGGTGGTCTGCGCCATGATAAGATTCATGCGGGCCTGTACCTTCGCCTGCTCCTTCGCCGACCCCGTTAGCTTGTCCATGCCCATGCGGGCAAGTTCTTGCTTCAGCGTGTTCTCGTTGATGATAACACCGAACGTAGCTACGTTTTCATGCGCCCCGATCAGCGCACCGCGAAGCCGCGTAAGGGCCTCGTCCATCGGCATATTATTGAAGGAGCCGAGGTCTACGGCCAGCTTCGTGAGGGTCGTAGACATATCACCGGCCTGAGACTCGGTGAAACCCATCGGCTTGATAATATCACCAAGCTCGGAAGCCATACCCGCTAGGGCGAAGCGGGACCGCCCCGTAGCCTTTGCGAAGGCATCTAGGTCTTTACGAACCTTGCCCCCCACGGTGCTGAATACCGTGTTGAACTTCGACTCCATTTCCTCCACATCGGACGCGGCCTTGATAGCCGCCGCGCCGACCCCGGCAATAGGCAGTGTAACGGCAAGCGACATTTGCCGCCCGACGTTCTTCAGGCTCGCCCCAACATTTTTCAGCTGGCCCTCTAGCTTACCCATCCCCGCTTGAAACGCGGAAATATCAGCACCGATCTTTACGGTTAGTTCAGCTGCCGTTGCCATGTATTATCTCCAACGCGGCGTCGCGCCGTTTGCGGTATTCGTCAAGCGTGATGCGGGGCTTCTTTACCTGCTTGAACATATAGTCAAGCGGCCTCGGCTTCTTGCCCGCCTGTAAACGCATCGTGTTTTCAATCGCCTGCGCTACGGCAAGCGTCTGTTGCCACGACAATTCTGCCTGCTGGCGCGTGTGCTTCACGGCCCCGGCAAGCATAACGTATACATCCCTGAAAGAACATTCATCGACCTGCGCCGGGGTCATTCCCAGGTAGGCCGCGCACATCCCGTCGAGCGTGACAAAATCAGGAAAAGGGGCCGAGGGATTTACTCCCCCGGCTCCCCGTTTCCCTCTGAATCACCGCCTATGGCCGCGAGGCCGTCCGTCATCCGGCGTAGTGATTCACCAACGGCGGCAAGAATCTTGCCCTCGTCGGATTTCGCCATACCCACAAGGAAATCTTCCTCCTTTAGCTTCGGGTTATCTAGCAGGCACCCGACGTATGCGAACCGCGCAAGGTCCGCAAGGCTAGGAGCGGAGAACTGTTCCTGCGTAAACTTCACCTTCTGCTTCATCTCAGCAAGCCGAAACGCCGCAGGGCCGATACGCATTGTGTATTCCTCACCGTCAAGGTCAATCTTAACAGCTTCAGGGTGTGTCTTTTTCATCGTCAGTTGTTGACTTAGTTATTAAGGTAGATCAGGTAATATACATAATCTATTAAGTAGTCGTTCCCGTTACTTCGGTAAGCGCACCCGTAACCTGGGCCGACATAGAGAACGTCGAAGCGGCATCATCGCCAAAGGACAGGGACAGATCCGTTATGATACATGTGCCGTGCCATTCGGTGTCGCCGTTCGTCGTAGATGAAACGAGCAGGTAGATCGTGCCGTTGTCTGCTTCGTATGCGTCAGACAGGGCGGTATAGCCCGCGTCTTCCGTATGGTCAAAGATGCCCGATGCCGATACCGTTTCGTTCCTACGGCCCGCGATAAACGTAGAGTTAGAACCGGAGTCCTTTGTTGATACGTCGATAGCAGATCGCGAACGGTTCAGGTTCGTTTCTGTGACGAGGCCGACAAGCGTGTAGTCGCTTGCGTCCGTTGCCGTCGAGGGGCTGGTGGTGGTCGCGTATAGGAGTAGTTCGCGTCCGAGTTTGTTAGGCATGGTCGTGGTTGGTTTGTTTCAGTAATTCCCGAAGGCCGGGAAAGGTCTTGTCTAGTTCCTCGTTCGGAACGCGGTCAACACGACCCGTCATTCGGGCCATGTCCTCGACGGACCACATATTCGTATCCGTCTTTATGTCAACAAGTACGGCTTCTTTGTCGCTGCACTTGTCGATATATCGTGTCTTGCAAGGGTAGGCGTCCGTCGTTAGGCGGTTAATCAACTGCCCGTCTAAACGCTTGAAAAGTCCCGAAGGCCACGGTTGCCATGAAAGGCGCGTGAGAGGTGACGCACCGATAAGCATACCCGCGCCGGGGTGGGAGCGGCGCGAATAGTAAACGGCGTCCTTCGGGAGATCGTAGTAATAGAGGTCTTCAAGGCCCACAACGTCTGCGCCATTTTCCCATTCAGCGACAAGCATCCGAATCGTTTTCTCGCTCAATAGGTCATCGCTGCCCACGATAAGAACGGCATCAACGTGCCCCTTCATCTTTGCCATGCCCGCGTTCCACTTATCCGATAGCGGTTCGTTCGGAGCCTCGGTGTAGTGCCAGTTGTTCGACTCGGCTAGGTAGTGCGTCACATCACCCTCGCTACCTACGGCAACGCGGTGCAACCGAAGGCCTTCTATCTCCATCTCCGAATAGTAGCGGAGGACGATATCAGCGACTTCGTGCCGACCCCAGAGGGCGGTTAGTATTCCTATGTTGTACAATCTTCTCATTGCTGTGTGAGCCAGAAACGAACGCGGTATGGGACGCCCCAGTACGTTTCGTTCGGCCTCAAATCGTCCTTTATAATCGGCCCACCAAAGTCCGGTAGCACCGCATTCACTTCGTACCCTGTAACGGACACCGTTATAGTCCTGTCGGTAATCGCCGCAAGGCCCGTGTTAGCGTTCGCCTGCGCCGTGTCGGGATCTGTCGCCCAAGATACGCACTGATGAACCACCTCTGTGCCCTCGGTTGTCTTCGTAGTCATGGCATCGACCGTGAACGTAGCGTCGCCGAATACCGTGTATGGCAGGGCATCGCTATCATCGGGATCAACAAGCGCGGTCAGGCCCGCCCCGTTTAGCAGGTCGTATACCGTGTCCTGTACTGCGTTGCGTGGGTCGTTCATAACTTCAATGCCTGCCGCAAGCGGCGAAGGTGTGCGGGCCGTTCCGATTCGATAGCAGGCCACATAAAGGGCTGCGCCCTCATCCCTGGCTTCGGGCCGTAGCTGTACGTCATTGGCGTTTCTACGTTAGACGATGCGCCCCTACGACCTGTGCCGTATTCGACGAACTCTGCATATTTGACGCGGGCATTGACATATGCCGCGAAGTTGCGGGCGGGGTCTGCCGTGATAGAGCGGCGAAGGTTGGTCCCGATAAACCCCTTCTTCTTGTTTACTGGTGCGTTCTTGATAGCCTGACGGCGCACCAACTGCGCCGTGTCGTTCAACGCCTTCGTTACGTCCTTCTGCACATCGGCAGAATACTTGCGAATGTTTGCTAGGGCACTATTCAGCCCCTCTACTTCTACGGTAATCATCGGCGTGACTCCACCATGACCTGAAACCACTTGTTTCGGAAGTCAGGGTTTTTAATTTCGCGCACCTCGTACTCTGCGCCGTCAATCAGGAAGCGCATATCATACTGTAACTCTTCGCCGTCCAGATCGTCGCGGTAGCGCAACACGACCTTGTGCGTGGCGATCAATCCGTTCTGTTCGGCAACGCGCCGCTCGTAGCCACGTAGCGGCTCAAGCGAGCCGTAGACGGTTTCGATCGTTGCCCATCCGTCAGCGGTCTTCACGCCCTTCACGCGGGTCAGGGAACGCTTCTCTATCGTTACCCTCTTGTCTAGTGTACCGATCATGCTGCTTCCTCCACCTCTAATACCGTCAGTTCGTCGTGAGGATATAGCTGGCGCACATCGCGGATATCAAAGAAGCGGCTACCGAATTTGATGCGTAGCCGTGACTCCACCTCGTCTGCCGTGCCGATGAACAAAAACAGCTCACCGTCTAAGAACGTGAAGTCCGTGCCGTCTAAATACTGGAACTGCTCCGTTACCGTCGGGCGGTATCGAAGCGTCACCTTATGCCTGTTGCGGCCTTCCTTCTGGCTTGCCGCCGTAACCTCTGTGCCGCGTAACGGCTCGACCCGCGCCCATACGGTAGCGGCATCAATCCAGTTGTCGGAGCGAACGCCCTTCGTGCGCGTGAACTCGTTCTGCTGGAACGTAATTCTATGTCGTAGTTTTCCGATCAATAGCCGTAGACCACGTAGTCTTGAACGTCTTCTAGGATCTCCTGCTCTCGACTCGAAACAAAGTCCCTGTCCTCATCGCCGCGCCGTTCGTAATACATCGCTAGGAGCTTGAGCATAGCGAAGCGCAAGGGTGCCGGTACGTCCGTAGATGCGTCGCCGTAACCTGCAACGTAGACGATTGTAGCCGCACGGTTCGCGCGGTTGATATCCCATCCTGTATTCCGTTCAACAATGACCGAGCCTTCTGTAAGCTGATAGTTGCTTGTGCCTACTACCGCCGTAGTCTCCGACCCGTTCACATCGTTGTAGACGGTGAAGGACGTTACCGATTGCACCGGGGGCCGGGGTAGTTCTACCTCCTGCCGAGCAACGTCTTTGCCTGCTGCTTCCCAGGTGATCGTCTGCGTAATCATCGCCCGTCGCGTGAACTCTTCGACCTTCTGCCTTACCGTCTTTATCAGGATCGTTATAACGGCATCCTGTGAGGTGTCAGCCGTGTCGATGCGTAGCCATTCCTTAGCTTCTGCCGTGGAAATAGGCTCAGACGCTGGGGCAGTTGTTACCGTTACGCTCATTTGCTTTTGGCTTTCGGTGCCTTCTTAGTCGGCACCTTTTCGTAGAACCCCTTTCTTACGTACTCGTCCTTCGCCGGAAGGTCTACTTCGTCGCCCTGACCGTGAGAAAAGAACTTTCCGTCACGATACCCGGCCAGCGACTTGATGCACTTATACTTTGCCATAATCAAAAAAAGGTTGCCCCCCATGACCTTACGGGGTCACAGGGGGCTTACCTATTAGGTGGTGATGTTGCGACCGTACCCTACGGCACCTGCCTGCAATACACCAAACGCCGTGCGGTAGTACCACAGCAAGCGAACCTGACCGCTTACAGCGACCGTGTACGGGTCACGGAGGAACTGCAACGATGGGTCTTCAAGCTGTGCAACGTAGTTGAAGTTACCGAACAGAACAGGCTTGAGGCCCGAGCCGATAGCGTCAACCTTGTTGGAGTACAGCACTTCGGAGCCGAGGATTTCCCGAGGGCCACCCTGCTGGTTTCCGAAGTAGCGGCGATCATTCGCGTCATCAAGTAACTGGATTGCCTGATGCGTGGCCGGGGCCATGATCCACTTCGCGTCTGACGGGTTCTGGACGTACCAGGCATTGGTGTTATTCAATGCGATCGGTTCCAGTTCGTCCACTGCGATAGCCGCAGTGCCAGCGAAGATTTTGAACTGCGTACCGTTCGACTCCACTTCGGAGATCAAAAGGTCGTTGTCCGTCTTGGCTTTACCGATAGCAACGCGATCCATAACGAAGTCCATAACGTCTGCCGAAGATGCTTCGAGCAGCTGATATGAAACGTCGGCATACTTCGTGTAGGCGACTTTGGTGAGTACCTTCTGACCGATTGCCGGGGAATCCTGGTCAAATGTATTCGCTTCGGTCGTAGCAACGAACTCCGAATCGGCTTCGTTGTCAATCGGGATATCAAGCACGTTGGCCGAAGAGCGGAACCGGCGAACGCCTGCGCGTGTCGCTAGACTCATCTCATCAGCACGGCGAATGATCTCCGTGTGCATATCGTCAGTGACGGTGTTGCCACCATCGGCCGCCGTGGTCGTGTTCATATCTGTGGCGTTTGACGCCTTGATTTCCACGACTTCCTGCCCGCGTTCGTTCATCGTGACGAGTCCGGCAACGGCCTTACGGTCGCCCGTCTTCATCCAATGGGCAAAAGCGTCCTTCATGCTATCACCGCGCTTGGTGATGATTCCGGCGGCTTTGGTTTCCGTGATAGCCTTGACTTCTTGCTTCGGCTCTTCGCGGTTTTCAATAGCGTCGAGGCGTTCGTTCTGTTTTGTCAGAAGGGCCTCAATGCTTTTGAGCGTGTCTTGCAGGGGGCCGTTATCCGGCGTTTCCTGCGTGTTTTTGGTTTCTTCCATTTCTCCAATGGTTTCGGTTTCTACATTTGCAGTTTCCTGCGCGGGTGCCACCGAATCCACTTCCGCAACGTCGCCCGATTTACCCTCGGTCTGCGCCGTTGTCCCTTCAGCTTCTTCGTTAGCGAGTATTGATTTAATTGCCTGGGCAGTCGCCGTAGGCTCTGCGGGCTGCACCGTCAATGACGCATCCAACCCTAAAGGCCACTTAGTGATCTTCCATGCTTTGACGGACCCGGTTGCCTCGTCGTTAACAGGCTCGCGCCTTACGCGGTGCGCGGGTACGCCGGAGGACCATCCCATCTTCCCCGCTTCTACGAGGCCGTACACAGCCTTCAAGAACTTCTCTGATCCCTTATCCCCGAACTGCCCGTCAAGGAACGATTCGTATTCGCCGCGAGCTTGCAGTTTGCCTTCGACCCAGATTCCGAGGTCCATCGTCTTATGCTCTACTTCGCCTAGTTCAATGTCACCCAGGTCAGGGTCCATCGAATGCTCAAGCAGGATCGGGCTGAACTTGGTATTCCCAAAGCGCGTGTCCTTCGTAAAGAAGTCCCCCGTTAGATCGGGGCTGTCGGCATCGGAGAACTTGACAAGCCAGCCGCCTACGCGCATATCTCCGAGGGCTTTCAGTTCGCCGCCCTGGATCGTCATCAGGCTTGATTCGGTGTGGTCCATAAACAAAAAGAGGCCACCGCTTCCAAATGGAAACAATGGCCTCAGTTGGTGAGGTTTCGCTTTTAATGTGTGGTAGATTCAGCGCACCGCCTACCTGCGGCTTTCGAGTCACTCCCCAGTGAAGCCCTGCGCTATGTGCTAATATACGAAATAATAGCGGTGATGTTCAATAGCAAAAGAAAAGGGCCACCGCCCCACGATGACCCCTTCCCCCTTGACCGTTGCACCTAGTTATAGGTTAACGGTTATCCGCTTGCGCGAATGCGTGTGCCATTACAGCTCTGCCGACCAAATAGCCGACCTGCGGGACTACGGCATTTCCGAGTCCTTTAGTTCTGTGTCCATACGTGTCCAATGAGTCGGGAATCCCATGTGGTTTTCTGCCCATGTCAGAGATACACGCATCTGTCGCGAGGTGGGCATCCCATTCCCCGGAAGGCCAAAAGTCCGGCGAGCCAAATTCAGTATTCTTTCGTCCCACCTTATCGAAGATCCTATTTTCGCACCCGAATCCCGATCCTGCCCATTCGACTTCCGAATGGCCGTACCCGGAGATGGGCTCATGTGATCTGATGCCGCAAGGGTAGGCCACAATGAACACTCGCTCTCTAATGTGCGGGGCACCCACGCTTGCCGCTGATATAGTCTGCCACTCCGCATCATACCCGATTTGGGCAAGGCTTCCGAGTACAATGTCGAGTCCTCTATGAGTGAGTGCTGGTACGTTTTCAGCAATGACGTATCGGGGTCGAAGATCGCGTATGACGCGCCACATCTCCCACCAAAGACCAGACCGGGTTCCCTCCTTGCCAGATAGGTCGTAATCAATTCCTCGCCCCTTACCGGCCCATGAGATGTCTTGGCATGGGAATCCACCGACGATGACATCGACTGGTTGAACATTTCCTTTTGTGACATCACGCACATCCTCTATTATTGGTACACCCGGCCAATGCTTCTCTAGCACCTTGCGCGGAAACGGCTCAATTTCACAGAACCACTTTGTCTCAAACCCCGCCCACTCAAGGCCGAGGTCCAAGCCGCCGATTCCGCTGAATAATGATCCTACTGTCATACGGTCATATTACAGTCGGCGAACCAATAAAGCAAATTATTTCTTGTCTCCCTCCGTAAAGAACTCCCGCCGCGTAGGTAGTACGCTGACTCCGTTGCGGTTCTTCATCACGCGGAACTCCGCTATCTCGTCATCCCAGACGCGAAGGGCAAGGCGCATCACATACTCTAGGTAGGCTTGCTTTTTTGTTTTACCACTCATCAAGTGACACCGGGCCTTTTTTGCGTTCGGGTTTCCCATCTATGTACGCCGTGATCTGATCCATGTAGAAGCGGTACATCGAACAGCTTGTGCTAGAACGCTTCAACACGGCATCTGTGCCGCGTCGTGACGGCAGGTAGTTCGCGCACCCGCTGTCGAATACGTGAACCGATTGTAGGTAGTGCGTCTGATACACGAATATCGCCCTTGCCTCTTTATACGGGCTGTCCATGACGCGGAGATAATCCTTGCCGCTGAACACATGATAGGCAATATCCCAGGAATCAAAGGCTACGGCGGTGCTGTCTTGCGCCGTTGATGGTATCGTTAGTAGTACCATAAATGGTATGAGTAGGAGGCGTTTCACTTGTAGTCGTTCTTATAGAATCCTGGCCCCTTCAACACGAACCCCGTACCGCCTTCAATAACGCGCTTAACGGGGCGACCCTGCCATTCGGTCTTGGCCGCGTCCTTCATCGGGTGGTCGATCTTGACCAAGCCCCCGCGATTGTCGGTATAGCGGTACAGGTATTCCATCAGTTCAGGTCAAGCCTTACGAATGCATCAAGGTAATAACTGTGAACGACAAATACGCTACCGTCCCGCCATTTGCTCGGTATGTATATCCCGACCCTCATTCTTTGACCAAGACGATCTCGAACTGCACCGATACGTCAGCCGTGCCCGAAGGAACCTTGCTGAAGAATCCGATGTCACACGGGCCGGGGAAGGGGCCGAGGGGTATCTGATGCGCTACGTCGAACGACTCGTCTGCGCCACGGTGTAGTGCCTGCAATCGCATCACGCCCGTGTACGGGGTCACGGCATCATCGGCATTGCATCGCTTAAAGAAAGCAACGTCAGGTGACTTCGTGCCCTCAACGTCAACGTGATAGCCCGAAACATAAGCCGTGTAGCCACGCGGGACCGTGTACGCCCCGATCAGCGACTGCCCGAAGCCGAACGATGACTCCGTATTCAGGGTGCCCCACGTAACGCCGCCGCCCGATCCGCGCACCGTGATAATGCCCGCCTGCGATGATCCTGCCGTCGTAGCATACGAACCCGAAGAACCGCCGTAGATACGAAACAGGCGCACCATGCTTGAATCGAAGGCCACTGCGCTTGTGCCGTCCGTGTCCTTGCATTGCGTCAAGGGCTGCCATCCCGATCCGAGCCCTTCGACGCATAGGTTGTTTATCCCAGAGCCGCCCAGCGAGTCATCGGCAGAGGCAGATACGAGCTCCAACGCCTGCGCCGTTGTCGGTGTCTGATACGTCTTAGAAGACGATACGATGGTCCATGCCGTGCCTACGTCGTTTGCCGCGCCGAACTTGTCAACGTGGCTATGATCGCGCACATCGCCCTTGATGATCTCAAGGTAGAAGTCCGACCGTATGCCGTTGCCCGCAGCATCGCGCTCTTCACCCGTCTGCCCGTAGGCTGAAAAGGCGAAGGCAAACAGAAGTATAAAAGCTGAAAGTCGTTTCATTACAAGCATTCTTGATAAGGTGTGTTACGTGCTGCGGATAGGTTAAGGCAGTTACCTAATTGGATCGCCTCTAGTATGTCCCGCTGATTCACTTCGATCTTCTGTACTCGCGTACTAAGTCGCTGTATGTCTTTCTGGTTCTCTTCTACAAGTTCGGGGATATCGGTAGCCGTAGCGACGGCCCCGGCTATAACGAACCCGAAGGCCACGGCGAAGGCAATAACGACAAGTGATTGCCAGGTTGGTGATAATCTATTGAACCAGGCTGTCATGGCAAGAATACAATTTGGCAACGGCATCCTATCACTTCGGACGGTTTGTCTTTGCCGGGTTCTGAAGGATATAGAAGGCCGTTGTCGAACTCTTCGTCAATGCCTATTACTCTGCCGTTCAAAGGCTTGTGCTGATCCCGTACACGTTTATCCCCCGCCGTAACCCATTCCTTGCGCGTCATCCCTGCGGACTTGCCCGCTTCAAGGCTCCCCCAGTTGGCGGCGGCATTCATCTCCGTCTGTGCAATGCGTCCGGCGCGGGTCTTCGATAGCCC
>Ga0196891_1000019_pt1 | contig 38342 bp, 55 predicted proteins | sample VirMetDEL_Nov_24_FD_169096 | JGI IMG/M metagenome (GOLD analysis project Ga0196891, IMG submission 169096) | Aqueous microbial communities from the Delaware River and Bay under freshwater to marine salinity gradient to study organic matter... | ecosystem: Environmental > Aquatic > Marine >... | reverse complement strand
CTTGCCTTCGATAGCTGCCAGCACGGATGCCAGCAGATCGTTTTGTGTGTCGTATGGGCTTAGCCCCATAAGCGCCGGAATACGGCTTGCGGTGACGATATCGTCGGGTGTCTTTTTACCTACCATTTTTATTTCTCCTGTTTGACAAGGCCTCGTAAGTTTCGGGGCAAGCATCAGACGGACTTAATTCGATCAATATCGGTAAATCACGAGATATAGCTTGGTATGCGGCTGTACTGAGGGCAGTAGTTTTGCTTGCGTGATACCATCTGCCAATTTCTCCATCATCAGTAATCACTGTGACGAGCCAAGGCATTTCATCGTTTTCAACTTCAATAATCAAAATTGCATTAGTGAATGCGCCGGTGCTTGCGTCTTTACTTGGAATTGGGCGATACTCTTTTGCAAGATTTAGAACTACGTTTTTCATTAGTTTACTCCTTGTTCTTTTCTAAGGTTTTGGTTGTTGCCGTGTATTGGCTCAATGCCGACGGCCTGTTCTGGCGTCCATCCATTTCTGACACGCCAAGACACTGTTTGTGGGTTTATGCCGGTTTTTCTTGCGGCTTCTGATATTGAGCTAAACCCTTTTATTTTTATTGAATTAGACCAAGAGCGCCTTGGTTCAAGCCCGAACGCCTCAGCGATTGTCCACCCATTAGATAGTCGCTGCGTTACGCACCCAGCCCTAATCCCAAAATGCTTTGATGCTTTTGATATGCTGGGGAAAAGCAAATCACCAACAATAATCTTACTGCCACGACTTGTTGGGCGGTCTCTTTTTTTAATCTCAAATGTCTCTTCAAGTGACCAGCCCATTTTTTTTCGAGAATGATACAAATTGTCCGATATGCCGTAATGCTCGCAAGCCTCTTTTATTGAGGTAAATTCTTTGCCCATTACACATATAGATTTTCCAATAGAAATCGTGGCGTGATGTTTCCCATTGTACTTTTTAATGTTTGCAGGGGGCGCATCAATCTCAACTGCTTGCCTTGGTGTCCAGCCAGACCTTAAAATCCTGTGCCTGATATTATGAACGCTGACAGTGAAATGCTCTGCCAAATCGCCGCACCCATAATATTTTTTGCCGTCAATTTCATACAAATCACCTGAGGCCAATTTAAAAGTTGGGCAACCACCTGATTTTACGTTGTACCCATTTGGGTATTTGGTGTTTAGTTTTTTTATCCAATACCTTTCTGCGCGGCTTAATGTTTTTAGGTTTTCAGTCTTGTCCAAAATTTCAAACTTGAAGGCGTCTTGACCATAAACCCTGATAGCGTGGGCTATGGTTTTGGCGCTTCCTTTTTTAGAATTTCTAGCTTTAGCAAAATGCTCCGTGACGCGCGGCTCTAAGGTTTTTCTGCGCGTAAGCCCAACATACTGCATACCGTTGACCGTATTGGTCGCAAGATAAACGATCATACCGCACCCCCAAAGCGAACCATCAGCGCCCAAACATTATATTCGGTCGTGATCATATTGGTGAAAAACGTGATGGCAAACGCCGTCACAAACAACATTCCGATTGTGTCTTTAAGCATTAGCTTTCCCCTTCCGGCTAAGTGTTTTAAGCTTGACCCTATATTTGCGACGCTGGTGGTCGCGTTGCCCTCTGGTCAATGGTGGTTCGCCAAAGTTAAGGGCTGACGAACCGCCCCACTTGTTTTCAAAAGTCACAGGGTCAGCCTTAATAAAGCTGCCCGCGATGTCGGCTGTCTGAGCCATTGGGTCGTCTTCAAATCCCATAGGTGTCTCCCTTAGGTTGGGGCGGGGCTGTTAAGCCGCCGCCTGTTCGCGCATTACAGCTAAGTCAGCCGTGCTTACGACGTGGCCTCCGTTTAGCTTTTTGCCATTTAAATAATAAAAGATGATCTGAGCGTGGATTTCACTGGCACCATCAACAGCCAAGCCACAGTCCAGCATTTTCTTGTGGATGCGGCGACGCTGAGCGATTGACGCGTCGCGCAGATAATGGCGGTAAGCATAGTTCCAGAAATAAGCTACGCCCATATAGTCTGGCGTGCCGACAAAGCCCTTGTCTAAATTCAGGACAGCTTCAGTGGCGTTCCAAGAAACAGCATTAAGATTGATTGAAAAATCTGACATTTCGGTATCTCCCTTGTAAGTAAACGTTTTGTCTCTCTTGTCTTAAGAATATGGGCTTGATATCAGTATATGTCAACAACTATAGCAACATATTTTTAGGATGATATTAAATGTCTGAAATTAAACCAGTTTTGCTACGGCTTAGAGCCTCGACGATTGAGGCGCTGAAAAAAGAATTAGAGTTATCGGCTCACCGTAGCCAGTCGTCTCTGGCCGACGAGCTGCTGGTAAAGCAGTTGGAAAGCAATGTGCGTCAGCGCCACATCCAGACGACTATGGATCACCAAGCGGGTCGTGTTTGATGGTGCGCCACCGAAAGGTCATCCGACAAATGCAGTTTATGCGTGAGATTGTCACCCGGCTGCGCGCGGGGCTTTCTAATTACGCAGAAAACGGACAGGAGAAATTCCCCATATTCTATCACGGCGACAGCTACTGGATGGAAAGCATGAGCGTACATGACATAGATTACGACGAAGTTTTATCAGATATTGTGGACACGCTCGACAAGGGCATGAAAGAAATCGTTGAGCTGCAAGAAGCAAATTGCACTTTAAGGGATAGGGTGAAATGGTAAACGGAAGAAACAAAGGGGCTGCATTTGAGAGGCAGATCGCGGGCATGTTGTTCGATGAGTTGGGCATAAAGTTTAAGCGCAATCTTGAGCAGTACCAGATGAAAAATCTGGCAGACCTGACAGCTTCAGACGCATCGTTTCCGTTTTTATTGGAACTAAAAAGATATAAAAATTCCGTGTCACCTTCTTGGTGGGATCAAATAGTGACCGCCGCCCGCACGTCAGACGGCAACCCTAATGACTGCCTGCCGTGCCTGATCTGGAAGCTAGACCGGCAGGACATTAGCGTGCGGATACCTATTGAGGCGCTGGCAAGGTTAGGGCGGCCACTGGCTCAGGATGTGGCTGAGGCTTACGACTGGCGCTACACGGCGATGCTGTCTTGGCCTGACTTTATTATGGTGTGCCGCGACTTGATGGCGAGGGAATAAGACATGCTCAGGATGCTAGACTTATTTAGTGGCATTGGCGGCTTTAGTTATGCTGGCGAAAAGCTGGTGGGTGGCTACGAGACAGTCGCGTTTTGCGAGTATGATAAACACGCGCAGAAGGTCTTGCGTAAGCATTGGCCTGACACAGAGATAATTGATGACGTTAGGGAGTTAGCAAATGACGCAGATAGATTTAGAGGATTGGTTGACATTGTTGTCGGGGGATACCCCTGCCAGCCCTTCTCGTCTGCCGGGAAGCGCAGAGGCGATAAAGATGACCGACACCTCTGGCCGGAAATGCTTAGAATTATCCAAGCTGTCAGGCCGACTTGGGTTATTGGAGAAAATGTTGCTGGACACATCTCTATGGGCCTCGACGAGGTGCTATCTGACTTGGAAGCCGAAGGATACCAAGCAAGGTGCTTTGTTATACCGGCTGTCGCCGCAGACGCCAGACATAGACGCGACAGATGCTGGATTGTGGGCTACTCCGAACTCAATGGATCATCTGCCGCAGCGGTCAGAGGAGAGCCTCAAGAAGATGGCGGAAGGTCATCGGAAGGGCAGGGCGTTGCCGAGCAACCTCAGGGAACAGGTAGACCCAGAGACGGTCAGGAAGTGGCAAGAGGCGCAAGAGCCAAAACTGTGGGCGACGCCGAGAACGTCAGACGTAGCGTCCGGCAGGACACTGAACGAGAAGGGTCAAAGGATCAGCAAGACAAACCCAAATCTGGTATTCGGGGCGAACCTATCAGATCAGATAAAAATGTACCCAACGCCGACAGCCAACGACTTCAAGGGGTCGGGCAGAAACGAGACAATGAGGGATCGGCTGGATTACGCAGTGGAGAAGCCAGATGGCAAAAGAGTTTCTGGGAGCCTGAACCCGCAATTTGTAGAGTGGCTAATGGGGTATCCGGTCGGGTACACAGACTTAAACAATTAGGAAATAGCATCGTGCCTCAGGTGGCGGCGCGGATATTGTGGGCTATCAAAGAGGCGCACAATGGCTAGGCCGATGTACGAAACCGAGGCCGACAGACGCAAAGAGCAGGCACTAGCCAATGCTTTTGCTGAACACGGCTATGATTTCTACAAACTGCCGGTGCAGTATCGCCTCGACTTTGTGGTGTTTAAGGACAACAAGGCCAAGGCATTTATTGAGGTAAAGCATCGCAACGTGCGGCTGTTGCAGTACGACACAGCGATGGTGAGCCTGTCGAAAGTAATACAAGCCCGGCTGCTGACGCAGCACACTGGCTTGCCAGCGTATTTGCTGAACGTATATATAGATAACATCGCCCGCTTTGATTTCGCTGGCGATTACAAATTGGGGAAGGGTGGTAGATCTGACCGGGGCGATGCCCAAGACGCAGATATCTGTGCCTATTTTCCAATCGGTGGCGCAACCGTTTTGCGTAGTTCTAAAGTTTAGGAGTTTAAAATGGCTTTAGGTTTTACAGAGACTAGCAGTTCCGGCGGCGGGGATTTCCTGCCTATTATGAAATTCAGTGCAAAGGATGGCTCATTCGTGCGCCAAGACCGGCACCAGACTAGCGAGGGAACTTGGGAAAAGAGCGAAACCGAAATGGAATTGCCTTTTAAGGTGGTAATGGATATGGACGCAATTGAGGTTGGGTTTATTGCCTTTACCACGACTGGCCCTGACTTTCGTTTTGTTAAGGTTGGCGAGCCAATGCCGGTCAAGCCTAGTGATGAGCATAAGGAAGGCTTCCGCATTCGGATGTACAACAAAGAGATCAGCCTGCGCGAGATGAGCAGCAGCAGCAAGATCGTGCGTAATCAGATGAATGATTTGCACGATGCATATCTGGCTGGCAAAGCTGACAACCCCGGCAAGGTGCCAGTGGTTGAGATCACCGGCTCTGATCGCATCCAGATCGAAACTAAGGCACAAGGCACACAAACCTTTCGCTCGCCTAAGTGGGCAATAACTGGCTGGGTTGATCGCCCTGCTGGTTTAGATAAGGCAGAACCTGCCCCAGAACCCGCCGTAGCAGCCCCGGTTGCTGCAACCCCTTCGGTAGTCGAGGGCGCTGATTTGTTCTAGCGGCGGTTAGTGATCGGCGGCGGTTTCCTCCCTTGGCTGCCGCCGGTCACGCTTTAAGGGGCAAGGGATTGGGGTAATGAGATGACAAACATAGCAGCATATATAGAACAGGTTGCCCGCCATTACTGGGGTGAGCCAAACCCGCGCCTGTCAAAAGGCACAGAATTGCGTTGGGGTACACACGGCAGCCTGTCGGTTTGTACGCGCAAAGGCGTTTGGAGTAATTTTGAGACTGGGGAATCCGGCGGTGTAATTGATATGGTGAAGGCAAACGAGCCAGCCAGCATCAACGGCAACATACCTGACGTGCTAGAGCGAAAGTTTGGCATCAGCAAGCAGCAACAAAGAGCCCTGCCAGTGACGCCGAAGATGTCTCGCGCTTATGATTATTATGACAGCGATGGCGTGTTGGCCTATCAGGTATTGCGGTTCGATAACCCCAAGACATTCAGACAAAGACGCCCGGATAACAGCGGTGGCTGGATCAACAGCATCAAAGACATTGACCCGCTGCCATATAACCTGCCAGCCATCGTGACTAATCCACAAGCGCCAGTGTTTATTGTTGAGGGCGAGAAATGCGCCGATGCACTGATCGAGCTTGGCCTGATCGCCACGACAAACAGTGGCGGCTCAAAGAACTGGAAGCCGGAGCTAGCGCAGTATTTCGCTGATCGCAATGTCGTAGTGCTGCCCGACAACGATGAGGCCGGGCAAGCACACGCAGACACAGTGATAGCGGCGCTGCACGGCACGGTGGACAAGATCAAGCGTCTGGATTTGCCAAACCTGCCGCACAAGGGTGACGTGGCTGATTGGCTGGCAGCAGGCAACGGCAAGAAGGTATTGCTTGAACTAGCACGTCAAGCGCCAGTGGTTGAGACAGCGCCAGATGTCAAGCCTGACATTTACCCGCTGTATGATGAGCATTACCTAATGACGATGCCGCCAGTTGAGTGGATGATTGACGATGTACTAACTAAGCACGGTTTCAGCGTCATGTATGGCGCCCCCGGCACTGGCAAGTCATTCATAGCTATTGATATGGCATTGTGTATGTCACACGGCTTGGCGTGGCACGGCAGGCAGACTAGGCAGGGCGTTGTGCTGTACATTGCCGGTGAGGGCGTTGGCGGGCTGGGAAAGCGCGTCAAGGCGTGGAAGCTGCACAATCAGGTTGAGGATACCGGCTTGCTGCGCGTCCTGCCTATGGCCGTTGATATGATGGACGAGGAAAGCATCGACAAGCTGCTGCGTACTATTGACAGCCTTGATGAGCAGTTTAGCTGCCTAGTGATTGACACTGTGGCTCGCAGCATGACCGGCGAAGAGAACAGCGCCACAGATATGTCGTCATTCATCAGGGGCTGTGACGCGGTAAAGCATCACACCGGCTGCGGCTTGTTGGCAATACATCACGCTGGCAAGGATGCGAGCCGGGGCATCAACTCTATGCGCGGTAGCTCGGCACTGGCTGGTGCCGCTGATACTGTGCTGGCGGTGGGCAAGGCCGAAAGCATCGTGGCGTTGTCAATGGATAAGCAAAAGGATGCAGAGCCAATCGACAAGATCACGTTTGAGATGACGCCAGTGGCATTGGTTGACGACACCAGCATCGTGATGAAACCCATTGAGGCGCAGGGTGCAACAAAGAAACAAAACCTGTCGGCGAGGCAGCAACACGCATTCCAATCGCTGCAAAATACGCTGATAAAACTAACGACAGATGCCTTGTCAGTGAGCCAATGGCATGAGGCGCACAAGGTCAAATCACCCGATTTAACGCCCGGACAGCGAAAGGATGCGCGGCAGGGCTTGCAGGACAAGGGTGTGGTGACAGTGCATGAGGGCAAAGTGTGGATTAACAAGGGGTTAGCGTAAAATGTGGGGTGACCATCCCACCTATATCGCACGTTTCGGCACAGGTGGGTGGGGTGTGATGATCTTTAGATCACACCCTACCATCCCACCCTACGTTTAGGAGAGGTAAAATGAAGGGCAAACAAGTACCAAAACCAAGCAAGCAATACTATGCGCCTAGTCAGATGGCAATGCGCCGGATGCAGGATGCGCTGCATGAATATGATCGAGCCGCAACAGCAATGGAAGCAAAGTGGGGCATTGATAGATTGCCCTGGCTGGTGGCAGAGGGATTGCGTGGCAGGTTTGAAGCGCAGATGGATCTGTTGAACAAGGCCATTGATGATCAGCACGATGTCGAGCATCAGGTGTCGGTGACATTGCGGGGATTGGCTGCGCTTGAGCAGGCTGCTATCGCTGCCGGGCATGAACCGTTGAGTGGTGACTATTGGGAAGCGGCAATGGATGATGGCAAGGTGCTGGCGATTACGCGCAATGGCTATGAGGCCGGTAAGGTGGCGAAAGAGCATAGAGAGATGGTGGTCTATAGTGTTGATGAGATCGCAGCTATCGTGTCAGGCTGGCGCAAGGACAAGGCTGGGCAAGTGGCTGACATAGCCAAAGAGATGTGGCCGGGTGCCGCTGTTGAAAAGGTAAGGACAAGAATTGAAAAGGAACTGAACGATGAAATCCCTTTTTAGGAAATGGTCGGTGATGCCGTCACGAGCCGTCAATGACCGCGAGTTAAAGGAACGCGAGTTGCGGGTGTTAGGCGCTTTGTGCATCCACACTAATGCGGCTGGTGTATGTTGGCCGTCAATGGAAACATTGTGCGCCGTGACAGGCTATGCAGAGCGTGTGACGATACACGCAGCGATGAAGGTGTTGAAGCGCAAGCGGTACGTCAGGCAGTTGCAGCCGAAGGATTACCAAGAGACAGCAAGTGGCTGGAAAAGCAACAGGTATCAGGTGCTGTGGGATGGTGACGAGGCGTTGCCAACATATGAAGAGATACACAACGCCAAGCCATTGCAGCTTGTGGCTGACCAAGATGACGCATCCATAAAGGAAACAGGGGGTCTGGGGGATTTACAATCAGTCTCTCACACACCCGATGACCCGGTCGCCGAGGCCATCACCCACACTTACATCAGCGCCGTGCAACAGGCGACAGGTCAGGTCAGGATGTATGACAACGAGATAGCACACGCACGGCGGCTGTCTGCTGCTGGCTTTACTGCGGCTGATGTGAGGGCAGCAACGCTGAACACCTGCGATGCTGCGCTTGAACGCAGGGCAGGGGTGCCATCGCTCTACGATGTTGCGCAGGCGATGTCGTGATGTACAGCGCAACAGACGTTGGTTTGTCGGTGTACAGCGCGGTCGATGACGATACCCGGCCACAGCAAAAGCGACCCCTTGCCCCCCGCCCCTCTCCGCTTATCGATGGGGGTGTCACACAAAATTTTCGCCCCAAACCTTGCCGCGACTGCGACCGTGGCATGATCCGCGAGCCGGATGGCTATGGTTGCGTCCAGTGGACATCGTGCTATTCTTGTGGGGGAACAGGAGTGGCCGATGATTTATGAGGGCGATGGCTCTTTTGAGCGAAAGCTAACCAACCGGCAATGCCCGCGCTGTCGCAGCGCAATAAGGGTTGTGCGCGATGAGAAGCATAAGCGCGAATATGAATGCACTGCTTGCAGCTTAAAAATTATTGACGTTAAGGGAGACACCGAAGGATGAACAGATACGAGTTATTAGATGCCGCCAAGGAAACTGTCGCTGATCGTGGCGAGGATTACGGCAGCATTTGGGAAAACCACGAGCGCATTGCTATTATTTGGACGGCGCTTATTGGCATACAGATTGAGCCGGAGCATGTGGCTATGATGATGGCCGGGGTAAAGTTGGCTAGGTTAGCGGCCACGCCGGATCATCAGGATAGCTGGGTGGATCTAGCTGGCTATGCCGCAACTGGATCGGAGTGTTTGCATGTCAGACAAAACAACGCCAACGATTAGGCAGCAGCGAGCAGCACTGGCTTCATCCGATGAGGCTCGGCGTGAAGCGGTGGTGCAAGAGCTAGAGGCCATTGGCGCTGGTGAGGCGACTGACGTTATTCAGTGGGATGATATGGGCAGGGTGACGCTGACGCCGAGCGATCAGTTGTCGGATCGCGCCCGGCGGTCGGTTAAGAAGGTCAAGGTCACGCCCAATCAGTTTGGCAATCAGATCGAGGTTGAGATGCACGACAAGTTGTCGGCGTTGCGGCTATTGGCGAAGCATCGCGGGTTGTTAGAGCCGAATGCGAATGATCAGAAGCCTAGCATGATTGGCATTAACATCACTGGGCCGACTGCGAAGATTGTCGAGATTGATGGTGACGATGGGTAAGGTCATCGACATGAAGGATTATATTAGCGTCAGGTTTTTTAAGAACGATATTTTGTGCGGCTATTGTAATCAGTTGACGAGAGGCCGGGTATATGATGGCGGTGAGGCTATTGTTTGCACGGTGTGCAGCGGGCCTATGCTTGAATTAACCAGCGATGATTATGCTGGAGAAACTACTATTATTTTTGACCCAGAGGATTATGATGGCGCGAGCTAGAGCAGCAACAGACAGATCACCCCGGCGCAGGAAGCAGCCAACCACTGAGGCTTTGGCGGGGTTGAATTTAGATTTTTCGGAAAGTCCGACCGTATGGGAATTTTTGCAAGACGACAGCTTTGTGCGTGGTCTAATGGGGCCAGTAGGATCTGGCAAAACATTCGGTTCGTTAGCGGAAGTGATGTTGCGGGCGGTGAAGCAGGAACCATCACCGATAGATGGGATCAGATATACTCGGTTTGCAGTTATCAGGAACAGCTACCCGGAACTACGCACGACCACGATTAAGACGTGGCAGGAATTATTCCCTGAGAATGTGTGGGGGCCAATGCGCTGGTCGCCGCCTATTACACATCACATCAAGCTGCCGCCGCGTGATGGCGCGGCTGGGCTTGATTGTGAGGTGATTTTCTTGGCGTTGGATCAGCCGCGTGATGTTCGTAAATTGCTTTCCTTAGAATTAACCGGCGGCTTCATAGATGAGGCCAGGGAATTGCCAAAGGCGGTGGTTGATGGCTTGACATCGCGTGTCGGTCGTTTCCCGACTAGGGCGAATGGCGGTTGCACTTGGCGCGGCGTGTGGATGAGTACCAACCCAATGGATAGTGACCACTGGTGGCATCAGTTGGCTGAGAAAAATCCTATTCGCGGAAAGTATCCTTGGAAGTTTTATAAGCAGCCCGGCGGAGTTATTGAGGGAACCAAAGAACACGAGGATGCTATATTCTCGGCTGATAAATATTGGATTAATAACCCGGCGGCTGAGAACGTAAATAATTTGCCGCCCGGATATTACGAGCAGCAGTTAGCGGGCAAGACCATTGACTGGATACAATGTTATGCCGGGGCTAAGTATGTTTATGTGCAGGATGGCAAGCCGGTCTGGCACGAGTTCGTTGATAGTATGATGTCGGCTGACGTGCATATCGAGGAAGGTTGGCCGGTTCACATTGGGCTTGACTTTGGTTTGACGCCGGCGGCTGTCTTTGGGCAGAAGATGCAGAATGGGCGGTGGCACGTTGTGCATGAACTGGTGGCCTTTGATATGGGTCTGGAGCGGTTTTGCCATCACCTGCTGGCTGACATACAGCAGCACTTTCCAAAGTCAGACGTGTTGATCTGGGGTGATCCGGCTGGTGTAAAACGTGACGAGATATTTGAGGTAACGGCGTTTGAGCATTTGCGAACTATGGGCTTACATGCTAGGCCAACCAGCACCAACGATTTTATGGTTCGGCGTGAAGCTGGTGCTATGCCAATGAATAGGCTGATTGACGGCAAGCCCGGCCTGCTGGTTAATCGCTCTTGTGTTAAAACGCGCAAGTCGCTGGCTGGTGGTTATCACTTTAAACGTATGGCTGTTGGCGCTGGTCAGGAACGGTTCCGCGATGTGGCAAATAAAAACCAACACTCGCACGTTGGTGACGCATTTGGCTATTTGATGCTTGGGGCTGGCGAGGTGCGGAACATTACGCGCAACAGCCAGTTTAGCAATCAGTTTAAACAGGCCACTGCTAATATGGATTTTAATATATTTTGATTGACATAACGACAAACAAAAAGTTTCGGATTGTGCCGTTTCACTGGGCGCACCCCTATGCGGCTGATTTGCGCGAGCATGATAAAAAGGTTTTCCAGTATGTGCCTAATTATCAGGATATGCTCAAAGCGTTTCAAGCCGAGGGTGACGCAATCACAGCAATGTGGAAAGGCCGAATTGTTTGCTGTGCTGGCTGCAACGTGTTGTGGCCGGGGGTGGCAGAGGCTTGGATGATAACATCTGTTGAACTTCCTAATATATCTTTAACAGTAACGCGAGCAGCTATTAGATACTTTGATAAGTTTTCTACAAAACATAAATTAAAAAGATTACAGATCACGGTTGATGTAGAAAACGAGCTTGCGATGCGGTGGGCAAAGGTGTTAAAATTCCAACCAGAAGGGCTGCTCCGCAAGTATGGGCCGGGCGGTTTTGATTACATGATGTTCTCAAGGATTTACAAATGAGTTTTCTTTTTAAGTCTCCAAAGGTAGTAATGCCGACAGCGGCGGCAGTTGCCCCGGAAGTGACCGAGGCACAAGATCGTCAAGAGAAACGCATTGAAGCCCAAGAGGAAAGTCAAGCCAGAAAGATTGCTGCGCAACGCAGGGCTAGGCAGTATGGCGGTCGGCGTATGCTGATGGCGTCTATTCGCGGCGGCACAGCAGACGAAGATGAAACAACGTTAGGATAGTATTATGGGTTCAGTAGGAAAAATTTTTACTAAAGTTGCAACATCTGCGGGGCTTATAAAAAAAGTTCCTAAAATAGTGCAGCCATTAGTTAAAGCTGGTGCCGCGCTTGAAGCAGGCCGCGATCCAACAGATAAAGCTAAAAAAGCCACTGCCACGGCTCTTGCGTCTGAGCGTAGAGTTACGAGGGCTGAACGTACAGAGGCGGCCAAGAGGCGCGCCCGCCGGGCTGGTCGCCGTGGTCTAATGATGGCTGGTCGTCTAGGCGGCGGTGGTCAAGAAGAAGAAACCAAAACAACATTAGGATAAGATGATGCCAAAGAAAAAAGGTAAGGGTTACGGTAAGTAATGCAAAAGAAAAAAGAGGTTTGGGATAAGAAGCGCCCAAAAGGTTTGGGCAAGCCAAAGGGTTTGACCCCAGCACAAAAGCGCAAGGCACAGCGAGCCGCAGCAAAGGCTGGCCGTCCATACCCTAACCTTGTTGATAATATGAGGGCGGCGCGTGACTAAGAAGGCGCATCAGGCTCCGGGCGGTGGATTGAACGAGGCCGGTCGCAGGCACCACGAGGCTAAAGATGGCGGCAACCTAAAACGTCCAGTCAAAACCGGCACTGGGCCGCGCCGTATTTCTTTTGCTGGCAGGTTCGGCGGTATGGCTGGCCCTGAGACAAAACCAGATGGATCGCCAACCAGATTAAAAGAGGCGTTGAGTGCGTGGGGCTTTAGGTCAAAGCAAGCTGCCAGAAACTTTGCGAAGAGGCACAAGAAAAATGCGTAGTGTTGAGGAAATCCTAAAACGTCACGATATTGCGCAGCGCCGCAAAGACAATTGGCGGCAGATTTACGAAGATTGTTATGAGTTCGGCTTGCCACAGCGCAATCTGTATGATGGCTATTACGAGGGCGGTGGCTCTCCGGGGCAAAACAAAATGGTTCGCGTGTTCGATAGCACAGCTATCAATGCAACACAGCGATTTGCCAACCGCATTCAATCGGGGTTATTCCCACCTTATGCACCGTGGTGCCGCTTAGAGCCGGGGGTAGAAATCCCAGAAGAGCGGCGCATCGAAGCGCAAATGGCGTTGGATATGTACAGCGACACAATGTTTAGTGTGCTGCGTCAATCTAACTTTGATTTGGCTATGGGCGAGTTCTTGCTAGATCTGGCAGTTGGCACGGCTTGTATGCTGATCCAACCCGGCGATGAACTAAACCCAATCCGCTTTACTGCCGTGCCGCAGTATTTGGTTGCCATTGAAGAGGGCGCACACGGCAAGGTCGATAATGTTTACCGGCGTATGCGTATGAAGGGCGAAGCCATTAGCCAGCATTGGCAAGATGCCGAGATCCCAGAGCGTATGCAGCGCATGATTGACGAAAAGCCAACCGAAGAAATCGAGCTTATCGAGGCGACACTGTATGAGCCTGAGATGGGTGAGTTTTGCTATCACGTCATTTGGCCGGAAGGCAAAGCCGAGCTATTGAAGCGTTACATGAAATCCAGCCCTTGGATCGTGGCGCGTTATATGAAAGTAGCTGGTGAGGTCTATGGTCGCGGGCCGTTGGTTACTGCAATCCCAGACATTAAGACGCTAAACAAAACGCTAGAGTTATTGCTTAAAAATGCCAGCTTGTCGATTGCCGGTGTTTACACTGCCGCTGATGACGGTGTTTTAAACCCGCAGGCAATCCGCATTGCGCCGGGTGCGATTATCCCGGTGGCGCGTAATGGTGGCCCACAGGGTGAGAGCCTGCGTCAGATGCCACGATCCGGCGACTTTAACGTGTCGCAGATTGTCATCAATGACCTGCGTATGAACGTCAAGAAGATCCTGCTCGATGACACATTGCCGCCTGACAATATGAGCGCAAGGTCTGCGACAGAGATTGCAGAACGCATGAAAGAACTGGCGCAGAACCTTGGCTCCGCTTTCGGTCGTTTGATTACCGAAACTATGGTGCCAATGATTGCGCGGATCTTATATGTAATGGATGAGCGCGGTTTGATTGAGATGCCGCTGCGCGTCAATGGCCTTGAGGTCAAGGTCACGCCGGTAAGCCCGATTGCACAAGCGCAAAATATGGGTGACATTGAAAAAATTATGCAGTGGGTGCAAATGTCGTCAGCCCTTGGCCCAGAAGGCCAAATGGCTGTAAAGACAGGCAGCATTGCAGATTATGTTGCTGATAAGCTGGGCATCCCGGCTGAGTTGCGCACGTCTCCAGAAGAGCGCGAGATGATGATGCAGCAAGCAATGGAAGCCGCCCAAATGGCGGCGCAAGCAGAGGCCGGTGAAATGCCACAAGGTGAGGCACCGCCAGAAGGGGCATAAGAATGAACCCAGAAGGTTGGGATGGTCTACGTTCTGTAGATCCAAAGATTGCAGAAAAACAGCAGGTAGATAAGGACGACATTGATCGTCTTTATTTGCGCGTATTCGCCAGTGACGATGGGGCAAAGCTGCTCACTCATCTACGCGCACTGACGATAGAGCAGCCAACGTGGTATCCCGGCGAAGAAGCCAGCCACGGCTATGCTCGCGAAGGCCAGAACAGTCTGGTCAGGGAAATTGAGCGGCGCATGAAAAGAGCGAGATCACTATGAACGAAACTGATGGTCTGCTGGCCGATGCTCAAATTGAGAGTGACGATAACCAGCAGCAAGCAGAAGAAGCAATCTCACACGTTAAGCCTGACGGCGAGACTGTATCTAGTGACGCAGTAGCGTCAGAGGCGGCAACCGAAGAAGGAAAGCCTGAGTGGTTGCCCGAGAAGTTTAATACCGGCGAAGATTTGGCAAAGGCTTATTCTGAGTTGCAGAAAAAGTTTAGCCAAGGAAAGCACAAAGCCCCAGAGGAATACGATGAAGCCGTATTTGCCGAGGCTGGCATTCCAGAGGATGACGAGCTTTACACAGTATACAGAGACTGGGCTAAAGAAAACGGCATCAGCCAGTCGGCGTTTGAAGAGCTTGCTGGTAAGTTTATTTCTATGGCCGGTGATGAGGCACAAGAAGCCGAGATTTCATATAAAGAAGAATATGAAAAACTGGGCAACAATGCTGACGCAATAATTAAGTCAATGTCTGACTGGGCATCAAGCCTAGTTCGCAAGGGCGTTTGGTCTGAGACTGACTTTGAAGAGTTCAAGATTATGGGTGGTACAGCCGAGGGCATGAGAGCTTTGCAAAAGGTTCGCAGCTATTACGGCGACAAGGCTATCCCGGTAGACGTTGCGCCTATGGCCGGTGCGCCATCAAAAGAAGAGTTGATGGCAATGGTCGGAAAGCCAGAATATCAAACAGATCCAAGCTACAGAATAAAGGTTGAGAAAATGTTTGAGCAGGCTTTTGGCAGTGACGAATACTCGCCAACATAAAGGTCAAGAGGGAACTGTTTACAGTTCTCTCTTTTTTACATATAATCCCTATTGACAGACAATCGTCTTTCGACCTGTCGCAAACGCTTGGGGGCGTAGCGTGTATGCCCAAGCCGCAGCCCGAAAGGATACCTGCTAGGCGCTAATCGTGTTTTAACTTTGACAAAGGAATAGGAAAATGGCTGTAGGCATTTCCAACGCTTTTGTGCAGTTGTTCGATGCGGAAGTGAAGCAGGCATATCAAGCATCTCGTGCTTTGGCTGGCGTTACTCGCGAAAGAACAAGTGTCGAAGGCAATCAGGTGAAGTTCCCGAAGATCGGGAAAGGAACCGCAACAGTTCGCGTACCGCAAACTGACGTTACACCTCTGAACGTGACTTACTCACAAGTCACAGCAACAATGTCAGATTTCATTGCTGCTGAGTATTCAGACATTTTTAACCAGCAAAAAGTCAACTTTGACGAGCGCCGGGAATTGGTGCAAGTAGTTGGCGCAGCTATCGGTCGCCGTATGGATCAGCTTGTTATTGACGCGCTCAATGCAGCTTCCTCACCGTCAACCGTTGCAACAACTGTTGGTGGTTCTGGCACAAACATGAACCTTGCAAAGCTGCTTGCAGCTAAAAAGGCTCTGGATGTGAAGAACGTGCCAGCAGAAGGTCGCTGCATGATTATTCACGCAAACGGCTTGTCAGCATTGCTTGATGAGACAGAACTCACCAGCAGCGATTTTGCTACTGTGAAGGCTCTCTCAACAGGCGAGATCGACACTTTCCTCGGCTTTAAATTTATCACATTAGGTGATCGTGATGAAGGTGGCCTGCCTATCCCATCAACCCGCACTTGCTTTGCGTTCCATCGCGATGCAATCGGTATGGGCATTGGCATGAACCAAAAGTCTGAAATCAACTACGTTCCTGAGAAAACGTCATTCCTCGTTTCTTCAATGTTCTCCGCTGGTGCGGTTGCCATTGATGACGATGGTATTGTCAAAATCTCAGCGACTGAATAGAAAGGAGATTAGTAATGGCTTTCTCTTCAGCAGGTTGGAACGTGATCGGTGCAGCTAAATCTGGCAACGCACCATCAATGTACACCTACACATCAGCAGACGCGATTGATGCTGTGAACACCGAAGGTTATTTCAACACACTGTCAGACACAGTGGCAGTTGGCGACATCATCTTTGTTCACGACAGCGCGACCCCAACAATGTCAATTGTTATGGTTGCATCAAATTCGGCTGGTGTTGTTGACGTTACCGATGGCACCGCCATCGCAATGGGTGACGCAGACTAATTTAAGTGGGGCCGGGCAACCGGCCCCCTTTCCCTATTCTGGAGTAGCGCAATGGCGGCTGGTGATACCAAACTATCAATCTGTTCTGATGCTTTGATTATGTTGGGCGCAGCGCCTTTATCATCATTTGCAACCGGCACCGATGAAGCGCAGGTCGCTGATCGCCTCTATGACGATGTTCGCGATACTCTGTTAATGCAATATGCGTATTCTTGGTCTGTGCAGAAAGTGCAGTTAGCGCAGCTTGCCAGCACCCCAATCAATGAATGGAAATACGCCTACGCGCTGCCCGGCGATATACTGGGCAACCCAAAGGCTGTGTTTAACACAAGCTCTGTTGGTTCAAATACGGTTCGCGATTTTGAGCTTTATAATCTTGGCCTTTACACTAATTACGAAACAGTTTGGATTGACTACCAGTTCCGGCCAGAGCCAGCAATATTCCCGCCGTATTTTGTGCGTCTGTTAAAGATGGCGTTGGCCGCTGAGTTTGCCGAGCCGGTTACCGACCAGATAGCCAAGGCTGATTATTATCACGCAAAGGCTTATGGGTCACCGTCTGAAAATATGCGCGGTGGTTTGGTGCGTGTGTCTATTAACATTGACGGCGCTGACCGCCCGGCACAGCAAATACAAGAGTTCCCGATTTCAGATATAAGGTTCTAGCATGAGCCGCATCATCCAGATCCAGAATGATTTTACCGCTGGCGAGCTAGATCCAAAGCTGCGGTCGCGTACTGACATCAGTCAGTATAAGTCTGGCCTATCAACAGCGCGTAATGTAAGCATCCAGCCGCAGGGCGGTGCCAAGCGGCGTGATGGCACTAAGTTTGTTGAAGAATTAGATAGCGGCGCGGCTAACGCTGTGCGAATGGTGTCGTTTGAGTTTAGTGTCAGCGACAGCTATATGTTGGTTTTCACACCCAGTAAGATGTACGTTTTCAAAGACGGTGCGTTAATCAAAAACATCAACGGCAGCGGCGATGATTTTTTAGCTGTGGCTAGTTTGACTAGCTCTATTTTGCCGGAGATGAATTGGGTGCAGTCTGCCGACACCGTTATTGTAGTGCATCCAGACCTGCCGCCGACAAAGATTGTGCGTGGCGCAGGCGACACAAACTGGACAGCCAGCACAATCACATTTGATTTTGTGCCTAAGTATGCTTTTACTTTAAGTGTAACTGCCGGAACCGCATATAACACTGGTGTGGCACATGACCACCTAGAGCCGTCTGCTGCATCTGGCAACCTGACACTAACAGCAAAGCACAGCGGATCAGACGCTAATATATTTACCAGTGCTGCCGCCAGCTACATTGGGCAATATATAAACGTGACGCCATTTGGTCGATTGCGGATTGTGCGTAGGGTATCAGCGGCCAAGCTAGAATGTTTTGCTGAGGTGCCTTTGTTTGACACCAGTAACATTGATGACGCTGACTGGGAGTTTGAAAGTGGCTATGAAGAGGTGTGGTCGTCTAGCCGGGGATACCCACGCAGCGTAACATTCCACGAAGGCCGGTTGTATTTTGGTGGAACTAAACAACGGCCATCAACTATCTTTGGATCGAGGGTTGCGACCTTCTTTAACTTTGACCCTGGCGAGGCTCTTGATGATGCGGCGGTTGAGGCAACATTAGACACCGGCACATTTAATGCAATTGTTGATATCTTTTCTGGTCGTCACTTGCAGATCTTTACGACCGGCGCTGAGTTCTATGTGCCGCAAACACTAGACACGCCCATCACGCCTAGTAATCTAATCGTCAAACAGCAGACTGCGTTTGGCAGCAAACCCGGCATTCGGTTGCAAAACGTAGACGGCTCAACCTTGTTTATTCAAAGGCAGGGCAAGGCTATCCAAGAGTTTATTTTTAGTGACGCAGTGCAAGCGTACACATCAGCTAAGATCTCGCTGCTGTCATCGCATCTATTAAAGACGCCAGAGGAAATGGCGGTGCGCGTTGCCACGTCAACTGACGAGGGTGACCGGCTAATGCTGGTAAATGGCGAAGATGGCAGCATTGCTTGTTACACGTTGCTGCGAAGCCAAAATGTTATTGCGCCGTCAGAGTGGACAACTGATGGAGAGTTCTTAAATATTGGCGTTGACGTTGACGACATATACACTGTTGTGAAGCGCACTATTGCTCCTTATGCCACTGCTACGATTACTGTGACTGACGCTGCAAATATTGCAAACAGCGAAACCGTTGTCTTGACTGACAACGCTGGCACGTCAACAACATTTACGGCTGTTACCGGCACCCCGGCTAATGACTTGCAGTTTCAAGTTGGCGGCTCTCTTACAAACGATCAAGTCGCAGACAATTTAGCCACAGCTATCAACTCAGTTGCTGGGTATGACGCGCCCAACCCTGCGGCCAATGTTGTTAGTATAACTCGCAAGGTTACTGGTGGTAGCAATTTAACAATCACATCAAGCGATGCTGTCAGACTTACTGACGTTGATTTTACGGTTTCTGCGACTGACAGATATTATGTTGAAATATTTGATGCAAACGCATTGCTTGATTGTTCAGTTGTTGGCGGCGCGGCGTCATCTGTGGACATGAGCCATCTAGAAGGCGACACCGTTAAGGTAATCCGCGATGGCATCGTTGAGCCTGATCAAGTTGTGGGCATTAGCCCATTCACCGTTACCTTTGCCACTGCGGCGTCTACAAGCCACGAGGTTGGCCTTAACTTTACGCCAGAGGTAAAGACACTGCCGGTTGAACCAAACCTGCCCAGCGGCTCAATAAAGGGCTTTAAGAAGCGCATCTTTGAGGTAAACGCCGAGTTGTTTGAAACACAGTCGCTTACAATCGACAATAAGTTAATCGCGTTTCGCCAGTTTGGCGCAAATGTGTTTGGCAGCGCAGTGCCGGAGTACACAGGCATCAAGACATTGCACGGTCTTTTGGGTTATACTTATGATGGACAAATAACAATCGGCCAAGAAGTGCCATTAAAAATGACACTGCTGGGCATTGATTATAAAGTGAGTGTAGGACAGTAATATGGCACAGGCTATCCCATTTTTGATTGCCGGAATGACGGCTTTAACCGCAAGCCAGCAACTAAAAGCTGGCAAGGCGCAAGCTAGCGGTCTGGCAAGGCAAGCAGCATTTAGAAAAGTGCAGGCTCGCGGCGAGGCGTTAAAGTATAGGCAGCAAGGTGCCGCCGTTATGGACAATATTTTAGCGACAAAGGCAGCAATCAACGCAAGAGCAGCAGCCGGTGGGATTGACCCATTCAGTGGCAGCGCCAAGGCTTTGGCTTTGTATGCTGAGAAAAAAGGCGCAAACGAACTTTATATAAGCCGTGACGGCGAACAGATTGCCTTTGGCACTGGCGAAGCGCAGGCAATGCAATATATGTCTCAAGCAAAGTCAGCAATATCTGCATCAAGAGCGCAAGCATTTGGCACAATAATGCAGGGCGCTATGATGGGTATGTCACTGGGCGGCGCACCCGCTGGCGGCAGCACTGGGCTGCAAGCTGGTCAGTCAGCAACGGTGTCAAGGGCAGGCTTTAGAGGATACGGCGGGTAATGGCAGAGCTACCAAAATACAGACCTTTAGGTGTAGGCATACCGTCAGTGCCGACTGTTGACTTTGTTGCGACAGGCGCTGCTAAGGCTCGCGCAATTGATGCTGTTACTAAAGGCCTCAATAGCATGACTGATTATTTGTACAAAAAACAGGTTGCCCAGACACAACGCGAAGCGATGCAGTATGCGTTTGAGAACCCAGTAACTGCTGAACAAATTGAGCAAGCCCTTGCTGATGGCAGAGACATGAGTGAAGTTGTCGGCGACCCTGACACAGTGTTTGGTGCAGTAACAACTGCGGCCACCGCAACCCAGTTATCGACTGAGTTGCAAACGCAGCTAACATCAAAGCTTGCTGTCTATAATGCAATGATTGAGGGCGGCGACCCCAACTTTAACCCGCAATCTATGCGCAATGATTTAACTGCTATGATTAACGGCCATAGCGAAATAATCGCGGGCGTAGACCCAGAGGCTGCGCTAAAGTATAACGCGACTGCGAACACGCTATCTGCGGCCACATATAAATCAGGCCTTGAGCATAGTTTTAAAATAGCCCAAGCCCTTACAAAAGACCGGGCAAATGCAGAACTTGACAAGCTGCCTAATATTGTAAAACGTGTTTTGTTAAACCACGCTGGCGACATTGGTGTTACGACCGGAACAATTGCTACACAGCTAAAAGTTGCAAATAACGCAATCATTGAGACTGGTGATGCTGCGTTTATAGAAAGTGCCGGTACTAAAATTAGAGATATTGTGACTGAGCAATATCAAAACGTCCTAGCCGACTGGGCCGGGCAATCAAGCAAAAACACGCGCCGCGCTTTAAAAGGTGATTTTGGCGATAGGTTCACCAGCTTGTATGGCGTCCTTGACGATAAAGAAAAAGCTGGTGTTCGCGACTTAGTTAGAAAACAGCGCGATGCTCGTATCGCTGACAATAAGGTTGCTAAAGACCTTGGCCTTGCTAATGCTAAAAAAGAAGTGCAGCGCATACAAACAACAATGGCCGACTTAGCGGCTACCGCTTACCAAGGCGCAGCGTATAACTCTGCGGTTGATCAGTTGCAGGCATTAGCCGTTTTGTACCCAGAGGCTGTAACGCAATCATCTATCACATCGCTAGACAAGGCGCTTGATCCCAGCAAAGACCCAAAGTCAAATTTTGCTGGCATGTTTGAATTAAAGCGCAGAGTGCTGGGCAACGAAATACAAACAATGGATGATTTAGAACAGCAAGCAAATGCCCTTGGCGTTGGCGCAAAGGACTATTATTCAATTGTGCCGTTTTTACAAACAGACGTAAAAGCAGAAGCGACAGCCGTTGATCGGATTATTCGGCGTAACGCTAAAATTGTTGATGGGTCAAACGCAAGCCAAAAGCAATCCAAGGCATATTTTAAGTTTGAAAGAACTTTGGACGACAGATACACAGCAAGAATACAAGAATGGGAGCAAAGTACGCGGGTCACTTTAATGCCAACAAAACTAGATATAGCAAAAGAAATTGACCTAGAGTATCGCCGCAGTGATGAACAAAAAGATGTTAATGCTGCCGTTACTAACTTTATTAGAGACTTTGGGCCAGAAGGCGCGCAAACACCTCTTAATATTTTAATTGACGAAGATACAACAGAACAGGACATAAGAGACGCTTTAATCGCTAAAGGTGTGAAAGACCGGAAATTGATTGCGCAAATGGATTTGGTAAGATCTAGAATTAGCACTATGAACCGTGCTGTTGAAAGAAGGGATGCTCTACGATGACCGATGATTTTGCAAGAGCGTTTGATGATAGGTTTGCGTCTAATGTTATAGTTGACACGCCGCCTGTTCTGCAAATCCCATCAATGGATACGCCGCCAGACCCAGTGCAGCCAGAGGCACCAGAGGTAACTGAAAAGCAATTGTTGCTTGATCCGCAGTTTGCAGCAGCGGCGCGTGACGTGCATTTGCTGTTTGAGGGTGAGCCGTTTGAAGGTGACGATCAAATGGCGGCGCGCTACGGCATAGATGCAATCGGTGAGTTTAATTATAACTTTGCTGGCCCGGCTGGCATCCCCGGCGAAAGTGGCATTAGCTCGCCCGGCACCATTGGTCAGGCCGCAGCTTTAATGACTAGCGGCTCACAAGATCAAGCCAAGTCTTTTGTTTATCTTATGGATCGTTATGACCAACTGCCTAACTTTACACTAGCTGGCACTGCTCGCATGATACGCGGTATGATTGCTGACCCTAGCGTTTACACTGGCTTTGGCACATTAGGCGCTGGTTTCTTGGTTCGCAAGACTGGGGCTACTGGCATCAAAAAAGCATTAGTTGAGATAGCAAAGCGCCCTGGCACGTCAGCCGCTGTATATACTGGCGTTGAGGCTGGGGCTGCTGACCAGCTAACGCAGGGCGTTGAGCGCAAAGCTGGGATAGAGATTGACCCAGCAACAGGCGCACTGCGCACTGCGTTGACTGCTGGCGTTGCTGGCACTATGGGCGGCGGTTTAGTCAAGGGCGGCGAGATGTTAGCGCGTGAACTTGGGCCTGTTGTTGGTGAGGCAATAAGCCAAGCGGGGCAGTCAGCCGAGGCGCGGATGGCAGAGCGCGGGCCTATTACTGACCGCGTTATGTCTGGCGCTGATCCTATGGAAGTAATTGACCCGGCGTTAGCTGCGGCTGGCAAGTTGGCTAGGGGCAAGGACGAATTAAAAACAGTGCTTGATTTAAGGGCTGAACAAATGAAATTGCCTGTTGGGCAAAGAGTTCAGCCATCAACTGATAATGTGATTTTTAATTTAGAGACAAAGCCCGGAGACAACCAAAGCCCTTATGAATTAAATATGCCAGAGCAAAGCGATACCCCTGTTCCGCGAGCGCCAGAAGGCGTGAAGCTGCCTCTAAATAACAGAGGCGCAAAAGTAATAGAAATGTCAGATAAAATTTCTGATGTTTTGGCTGACAGAGCGCGGCCATTAGTTGGCTCTAATGTGCAATATTTTTATCATACCGGCCCTTTAATTGATAAGGCCGTGGAACTGGGCATCCCAGAAGAAGAGGCGCGGCAACAACTAAAGAAATTTGCGTTAAATTATGCGGCTACTAGCCCACGCACAATGACTGAACAAAATCTGCGTAATGCCTCATTGGTAACCGCCAAACAAAAACGCGGCGTTGATTTGACAGAAATGATTGGCCCCGGCGGTGAGGGCGTCAATGAAAAGGGTTATCCAATGATGATTAACCCCGGTGGGATACATAAAAAGCTGGTTGATGAAGCTGCTGTCGATGGTTTAAATTTTAACACAAACCCCAAGCCAGCGACTTTTGCTGAAAATGTAAGTGGAAATCTGGCTGGCGTTACTGCCGACACACACGCAATTCGTGCTGTTTTTGACGCAATGAACGAAATTGAGCCGGGGTCTATACCCATTGAGTTTATTGGGGGCAAAAATGCTAAAGCAACAAAAGAAATGCGCGCCCAGTATCTAGCTGACCCATCAAGCCTTGACCCAGCCACAATGATTAATGACACGTTGGCAACGCAAAAAATTAACGGCGAGCCAACTCAAACTGAGTATGCTATATTTTCAGACATATATAAGAAGGTGGCTGAAAAAATTGGTGTAAGACCAGCCGAAGCGCAATCATTAAGCTGGTTTGCCAACGGCAAAAAAACAGGCTTGGCCTCAGAGCCAAAAACTATTGTTGAGTTAATTGATGAGCGCGTGGACGTAACGTCTCAAATGCTAGGACAGTCTAAAGACGAAGTGTTTAAGAAATTTATGAAAGGGTCGATACCATTGCTGTCTCTTGGTGGCTTGACGCTGCTGGACACTGGGGCAATGCAACAAGAAGTTAACGAGGAAATGTAATGGCAATACGCGGCCCAAGAGATTTAGAAGATAAGCTCGACCAGCTTTCCAAGCAGGAGCCGGATGCCGACCTGACTGATGACAGCATCCAGCCTGCTGGTTTTGCCCGGTCATTAGGCCGTCAAGCCGCTGGGGAAATTATCAAGCCTCTAACAAAGCGCGGTGCGCGTATTGACCCTGATTACAAGGTAACAGAAGAAATAACAAAGCCGGTTGACGTTATCGACCCAGACGGCACCGCCACAGATGTTATGGACATCCAGCCGCCTGTTGAAGCAAAAACAAAAATAGAGCCGGAAATTGTGCCGCCTATAAAAAAGCCAAAGCCATCAACAGAAGAGCGTGTCGAAGAGGTAATGGCCGAGCGTCAAGAGGCTATGGGTGGTGCGCGCACAGTGCCATCGCCCAGCAAAGCTCAATTAGAAGCGGGCATTGAAGCCGGGCCAGTCAATACTCGCTTTTATGATAGCGATAGTTTAGCAGCAACAGCCAAGGCTGTGGCCGGGGATACTGAACCTGACTATCAAGCTCAAACGGTTGAGAGCTTATATAGACGCGCTTTTATGTCTGGCGTTCCCAAGAAAACACTAGACGCAATGTTTCGCGGCATACCAATGCAAAGCAAGGTTGGCAACAACCAGTTAGCCACACAGCTTGCCGGATTGCAGGCGTTGCATGATGTTAGCGCACAAAAGGTTGACGAGCTTATGACGCAGGCTGCGTCTGGCCTTTTAACTGATTTGGGCAAGTTTGAATTGCGCGAGGCTTTGTCTCAGCATGAGGTAATCCTTGGCACGTTAAAAGGCGCAAAGCGTGACGTGGCTCGCAGCATGAATGTGTTTAAAGGTGCGCGTGAACGCAACCTGCCATCGCTAGACATTCGCGCCGTGCTTGACGGCGCTGGCGGCGATGATCAATTGCGCGCCCTAGCTGATAATTACATGAAACAAGAAACCCGCGCCGCCAAGAACAAAGTCCTTGAGGTTGGCATTATCCGCAAAACATATGACAGCATCATTTATGCGGCGCAGTCTACGTTCCTGACAAACTGGGAAACGCATCTGTTCAACAGTGCCGCTAACTTTGGAACGCTAATCGCTGACGTTCCAGAGCGCGCCGTTGCTGTTCCAATTGGCAAGGTAAGAAAGCGCATCGCCAAAACACTAGGCCTAGAGTACAGCCCGGATGAGTATTACCGTCAGGACATTTACGCCAGAACATCTGCATTTTATAACGGCATTATGGATGGCTGGTCTTTAATGGCTCAAGGCGCAAAGACAGGATCAACAAAAGACGCGGCGCGTAACCCTATATCATCTGCGTATTTTAGCAACACGCCCTTGATGCTGCTTGGCAAAGAGGTGGCTAGAACGCCAGAGCTAAAGAACACGCTGGCTGGAAAAGTGCTTGATAGCTTGGGGATGATTTACTCAATCCCTATGCGCGCCCTTGGCGCAGGTGACCAGTTCTTTGGTGGTATTGCGCAGCGTATGGAATTGCACGAGCAGGCTTGGCGTTACGGCGCGCAAATATATGACAAGAAGCTGGCCGATGGCGGTACAGCAGATGAGGCTCTGTCTGTTTCACAAGAGGCCGTAAACAGGTTTTTGACTGAGCGCCCGGCAGAGGTTGACGCTAGTGTTCAGAGCTTTAGAAAACAAGCGACATTAATGGCCGACATTGACCGCCAGTCAAACCTTGGCCGTATGTATCACGGCGCGCTCAAGGTTATGAACAACCCACTAGTTAAGCCGATCATGTTGTTTAGTAAGTCAGTCACAAACCTTGCCATTGAGGGCGCGGCGCGTGTGCCTATCTTAAACTTTATGTCGCCACGTTTTTACAGCGAGTGGGAAAAGGGCGGCAGGCACCGCGACCTAGCCATTAGCCGTATTGTTGTCGGCGGCACTATGGGGCTTGGCTCTTACTATCTAGCTTACAATGGCAGGCTCACTGGCGCTGGCCCGGCAGATACAGAGGACAGAAACAACCTAAAGCGCATCGGTTGGCAAGACTTTAGCTTGCGCCTAAATAATGACGAAATGTCGGATGAGAATATTGATCGTGTAAATAAAATCCTCGGCGCTGGTACAATTCAGCGCGGCACCGGCAACCTAGAGGGCAGCACGTTTATGTCATTAAAGAGGCTTGAGCCGGTGACAATACCATTGTTGCTTGGCGCTGCTTATGCTGACGCTGTCAAGTATCGTGCCTATGACCCAGACGACACGCAGCTTAGTATTATGTTTGACGCAATGTCTGCGTCACTGTCTGAGTATTCCACTAATATGCCAGCGATGCAGTCGGTAAACGAGCTAATGCGCATTGCCAACCAGCGCCAGACAGACAGCGGCGACCGGCTCGTTGCTATGCTTGATGCTTATGTGCGTCAGGTGGGTAACGTGGCTATTGCGGGAACACCTGTCGTTGGTTTAGCTAACAGCGCAATTGTCGGCAAGATTGAGCGCATACTAGACCCGGCTGCAAGTAACACAGCAGTAAATCAGGCGCAGGTAGAGTGGGCAGACGATGTGTTGGGTATTGACGCAACGCAGCTTGGTGTTCGCGGTTTCTTTGAGGCTTATAATAAAATGATGAGCCGTGTTCCAACAAAGGCAAACAAACTGCCACCAAAGCTAGATGAGCGCGGCAAGCCTATTGAGTATAGCGCAGATTATTCTTGGAGGCCTATGGCTACGCAAAAGGGAAAACGTGACGAGGTGTCTGAGATTTTAGCAGCAATCAATCACGGCGTTGCATATCCAAACTTTAAAATCAACGGCGTTAGCCTGACGGCAGAGCAGCAAAATATGTATCTAAAGCTGCAACAAGACCCAGACCCTGACACCGGGATGACAATGGATGAGGCTATTGTTGACGTTATAAACCAGCGTCTCAATGACGCTGACCTGCTTGGGATTGCCCCGGCGATAGGGTCACTGCAAAATGATGTTAACACTGTGGTATCTGACTATCGTTCTAGAGCGCGAGAGGTTATGTTTGGCAAAACAATTAAAGACAGAGACACCGGGCTTGTTGATTACACACTAGAGACAGAAGATGGCGCGCCTATTCTTTACCCCGGCACTGCGGCAGACATTGCCAAAAACCAACAAAAGGTCAATCTATACGGCAGGTAATAAATAATGTATAATCACGGCAATCATATGAGGCACAAAAATGGCTGACTATAACATCAATGCAATTACACGCAGGGTCGTGTTTACCGGATCAGCCGGGCTGGGGCCGTATGCGTTTTCGTTTGAGATCTTGGCTAACACCGATATCGTTGCCTATTTCAATGCAACCAAACTGACGCTGACGACAGACTTTACTGTGACAATCAACGCCAACGGTACTGGCAGCGTAAACATTGTGACTGGTGGCAACGTGCCATCAACGCCAACTGGATCAGATCAAATTGTTATTGTTGGGGCGAGAGATATTGAGCGCACCACAGACTTTGTAACAGCCGGTGACTTGTTGGCATCTAGTCTCAATGAGCAGCTAGACGCGCTGACGATCTTTGACCAGCAGGTGGCTGAAGAAAACAAACGCGGCCTACGCGCCCCGGCGTTTGACCCGGCGCTAGTCGAGGATGGCGGCGTTGTTGATATGACATTGCCATCTAAAACTGACCGGGCTGGTAAGTTCTTGGCGTTTGACATTAACGGCAACCCATCCGCATCAAGTGATGTTGGGGCTTGGAAAGGAAACTGGGCTGCTGGTACTGCTTATGTTATTGGTGATCAGGTCGTTGATACTAGCAATTCCAATATCTATCGCGTTAATTTTGCACACACATCATCCGGCGCTGTGCCACTTACCACCAACGCAAATAGTGCTTACTATGATTTGGTCTTGGATCTTTCGGGAGTTTCAACCGCTGAAACCAATGCTGGTAATAGTGCAACAGCAGCGGCTAGTAGTGCTACGGCTGCGGCAGCTAGTGCGCTTACTGCGGCTTTTGCTGACGATTGGGCTGTTAAAACAGATGGCGTTATTAACGATGGCACAACCACAGACTATAGCAGTAAAGCCTATGCCATTGGTGGTACTGGTGTAACTGATAGTTCTGGTCGTGGCTCTGCAAAAGAGTGGGCAACAGATACAACAAACACTTGCGATGGCACAGAATTTTCAGCCAAAGAGTATTCTATTGGTACTGGCGGCAACACAGGTATGAACACTGGCTCTGCTAAGCAGTGGTCTATAGGTGGCGGCACAGGTTTTGATCGTGACACTGCTGTTACTGGTTCTGGTGGTACTGCTGAATACTCAGCTAAGTATTGGGCAAATCAGGCTAAGAACGAAACACAGACGCAGCGTGATGTGTATTATGGAGCGTTTACTAATGATGCTGCCGCAGAAACATATCAAACAAGTGCTGCACCAACAGGTAATGCTGGCACAGTAGATGCTGGTGATTTGTATTTTGACAGCAGTAACAACATTCTTAGAGTTTATGATGGCACTAACTGGAATAATGCAGCGGCAGACACCACAAGTTTTGCCACTAATGGCTTTAGCATTGCAATGGCGATTGCCTTATAGGAGTTAATAATGGCACAGAATTTTCATAGATATACATTAAACGCAGTAGGCACTGTCGCTGCTGACATACCTGATGGGGCGAACTTTGATAGTGTGGATACGATTGTAGGTATTCACATTGCCAATGTAACGACTAACGCTATCACCGTTGACTGTTATATTAACGATGGCACTAACGACATCCATCTGGTTTTAGGCGCACCCATTGCTGCTGGCGGTGCGCTTCAGATCTTGGATGGTGGAGCAAAAGTTGTCGTTAAGTCTGGTGACAGGCTTTATGTAAAGTCAGACACGGCTGCTTCCGCAGATGTTTGGGTGTCTGTAGTTGATGCAATTAGCACTCCGGTAACATAAGGAATTAACTGATGGCTTACATAGGCAATCAACAGACGCAAGGCTTTAGCCAAGTACCTGCCAAACAAGACTTTACTAATATTACTGGCACTAGCCTGACGCTGACACACGCTGTCGCAAGCGCAGAAGGCATTTCACTTTTTATCAATAACGTGAGGCAAGAGCCTACAACAGCATATTCTATTGGTGCTGATGGCGTAACAGTAACGCTTACTGGCTCTGTTGTAGCGACAGACGACATCTATGTGGTCTACAACTCACTGGCTTTGCAAACGACAGTAACGCCGGATGCGTCTGTAAGCACAGCCAAGATTATTGATGGTTCTGTTACTAGCGCAAAGCTAGATACCAACATCGACATTGCTGGCGACCTTACTGTTGACACTAGCACTCTCAAAGTTGACAGCAGCAGCGGCAACGTGGGCATTGGCACTGTAAGCCCAAGCGGGTTACAGAAAACCCTTAATATAGACGGTGGTTCATCAGGTGCTAGTCTAGCATTGGATGGTGGGTCTAATTTTGCAGTTATGTTTACTGGTGCGACAGCATCAGACCCCACCAGTTTGTATTCTAACACAGGCTTCAAGTTTGCTACCGCTACAGCAAAAGACGCAACTGGTTTTAGTGAAAAAATGCGTATCAGCAGCAACGGCAACGTGGGCATCGGCACTGACGCTGATTGGGCTACTTTTACTGTTCTTAACGCTGCTAAAACAGCAAGTGACGTACTTGCGCGTTTTTTAGGAACCTCTACTCTTAAAAGCTTAATTGTTCGGGGTGACGGAGACTGTGAAAACAGTAACAACTCTTATGGCGCACTTTCAGATGTAAAACTAAAAGAAAACATTGTTGATACAACTCCAAAACTTGCAGATTTAATGAAAGTACAAGTTCGTAACTATAATTTGATTGGCACAACAGATAAACAAATTGGCGTAGTCGCTCAAGAGTTAGAACAAATATTTCCAAATATGATTAAGGAATCACCAGACACCAATAATGAAGGTGAAGAAACTGGTGAAACTACAAAGTCGGTTAAGTACAGCGTGTTTGTTCCGATATTAATTAAGGCTCTCCAAGAGCAGCAAGAAACAATCACAGCGTTAGAAGCCCGAATTACGGCACTGGAGGCAAGCTAATGGCTTTATCTAAAATATTACCAGCCGGACAATCCCAGTTTGCTGGTGCAAGAAACCTCATCATCAATGGTGCGATGCAGGTGGCACAGCGGGGTACGAGTGCGAGTGCGGCTAATGCTAGTTATGTGTCTGTTGACAGATATTTGACAAGCATTACAGGTGGCGGTGCTTTTACTCTTAGTCAAGAAACAGACACACCTTCTGGTCAAGGCTTCAAAAACAGCTTGAAAGCTACTGTAGATACAGCAGACAGCAGTATTGCGGCTTCAGATTACTATGTCATTCAATATAGAATTGAAGGTCAGAATGTAGCACACCTTATGTTAGGCACAAGCGATGCTGTTAAAGTTACTCTTAGTTTTTGGGTAAAAAGTAGCTTGACTGGAAATCACGGTGCGAGTTTGGAAAACGGGGCGGCTACCCGTAGTTACCCTTTCCAATATAATATTTCTACAGCTAACACTTGGGAAAAAATCACAAAGACATTCCAATTAGACACATCAGGTACTTGGCTAACAACAGATGTCACAGGCTTAAAACTTATGTTGGATTTAGGTTCTGGCACAAGCTTTCAAGGTCCTGCCGATGCTTGGGCTGGTGCTAATTATCATACTGCCTCTAGCAGTGTTCAGTTAATTGCCACAGGCTCTGCAACTTGGTACATCACCGGCATCCAGCTAGAAGTAGGCGAACAGGCCACGCCGTTTGAACACCGCAGCTATGGCGATGAGTTGGCTAGGTGTCAGCGGTATTTTGAATTGCTAGGTCACGCAGTTTCAAGTGGTGGCGATGGTTATTCTTTTATGTCAGTTTCACTTAACGGCAATGCCGCCAACCAATGGCTTGATGTTGGGTTTAAAGTAGAAAAAAGAGCAGCACCTTCATCTATCGACAGTTTTAACAGTTACACTGTTCCATCTCCAACAGCTACAGGCATAGGGGTAAATGGATTTACTCTTTATAAAGGTTCTCAAATGATATTTATAAAGTCTGGTGGAAGCAATGGTGATGCGGTTGCTTCAGTTAGTGCGGAGTTATAAAAATGATTAATTTTAATTTTACGTCAGCACAATATGTTAGCGGTACGGATATGAATGGCGACTCACTGGTTAATACTACAGTAATTGCAGTAAACGCAGATGGCAGTCAATCAATTATCCCTGCTAATGTCGGCAATGAAAAATATGACCATCTTTTAGCTAGACACAATGATGCTGATGATGACTTTACAATAGAGGAGGCTGACTAATGCCCTATGTCGGCAAAGCTCCAATCTCAGGTGGCTTCCACAAGCTTGATGCCCTGACCGCCTCTGCAACAGCAACCTACGCTTTGACGCTAGGTGGCGCAGCATATTATCCAGAGACTGCCAATCAGCTACTGGTTTCACTCAATGGTGTCATTCAGGCTTGCCAAGATAGCTTCCAAGTGAGCGGCAGCAACCTCATCTTTGACAGCGCACTAACAAGCAGCGACAGCATAGACTTTGTTGTGGCTCTTGGTGATGTGCTGGGTGTGGGCAGCGTTACTGATGGTGCTATTACTACTGCTAAGATTGGTAACAATGCTGTTACATCTGCAAAGCTAGCAGCAACAATAGCTCCTACGAACTTAGAAACAACAGCATCCACATTTAAGATGACTGATCTTAGCAGCAATGCGTTTTATCGCACTGGTACATTTGTTCCGCATTGGAGCACTGCTAATGTTACTACGGCATACGAAACTGATGCTTTTGGGTCGGGTTCATATTTAACGCAAGCAGGTACTTATATTAGGATAGGGAATTTAGTTCATGCTAATTTTAATTTGCGATTAGATTATTCAGCAGCTTCCTATGCTAATGGTTCTGCGGGTGGTCAATCGCTTAGTATTTATGGTTTGCCTTTTAAAGTTAAAAACGTATCAACTTATTTCCCTGAGACTAGCACTGTATATTTTCATTTTGCAGCGCAGGGGTGGGAGAAAATGTCTTTGATGGGTTTCGCAACCCCTGATAAAAGGTATGTAAAATTTAGATATTCAACAACTAATGGCTCAGTTGGAGAAGCAACCATAGACCATCCGTTTGACCCTACTCCACGTGCGCACGATTCAGAGATGCAGTTTGATATAACTTACGAAACAGACGAGGCATAGGAGACAGATATGGCACTTATAAAGTTAAACAATCAGTCTCTCACCGCAGTCACATCTGCTGGTTTGCCTAGTGGTAGTGTGCTTAAGGTTTTAAACACTGTACAAACAGGTGAACAAGGCATTTCGGCGGCTGAAACTTTTGAAAATATTACTGGACTAACTTTGGATATTACGCCTGTTTCTACAACTTCCAAAATCTTAGTTTGGTGGTCTATAAATTACTACATGAGTAGTGGCTTTGGTATAACAATAGCACCTATTCGCAATGGAACTACTAGATTGTATTATAATAATCATCTTCGTCCATTTGAAAATTACGTTGGTGCTGGTGGTATGCACGGCAGAATTAGTAACCAGTATTTAGACTCTCCGGCAACAACATCTTCAACCACTTATCAAATGCAGTTTGCGGTAAGTAATACTTCTAGTTCAAAGGTTGGAACCGACAGTTTTCCAATGACGCTAACTCTGATGGAAATCGCTGGCTGATGAAACCTACAGCCTCATCAGTGCAAGCCCAGATCGACACGCATGAGGCAGTGTGTGCTGAACGCTGGCGTGAAACCATCCTGCGTATCAAGCGCATCGAACATATTATGATAGGCACTGCTGGCACTACAATCCTGCTGCTGTTGAGCGTGATCTTACGAGGAAATGTTTAAGGCAATCGTCATAGCTTGCGCGATAGCGACCCCTGCCGATTGTATCGAGTTCCACGACACTCGTGGCCCATACGATACCCGCGCTGCCTGTGAACGCCGGGCTATGGAAATGGGTCGTGACGTTGGCGAAATGACGCACGGCCTGATGCCTAAAAAATGGCGATGCCAATCTTTGAAAAAAGGAATGCTGTCATAATGGAACCGATAAGCACGGCGCTGATGGCGGTATCTGCTGCGTCAAATGCGATAGCATTCATCAAAGCACGAGTGAACGATGTGCAATCAGTGGCTGATTTGTCGGAGCAGATTGGCACGTTGTTCTCGGCGCAGAAAAAACTAAACGAGGAACGCAACAAGCAGGCCGGGGTTAGTGATGTTAGCTTTAAGGGTTCAATTGACGCTGTATTAGAGGCGAAGCGCCTCAACGAAGAGATGCAGCAGATCGCCACGATGATCAACATGCGTTGGCCGAAGCCAGCCGACCAACCATCAACGTGGCAGGAAATCATCAACCATCATAACAAGGCGTTGCGCGAACAGCGAGAGGCTAGACTAGCTGCTGCCAAGGCTGCCGCCATCGCGCACGATGAAGCAATCGAAAACATGAAGATCGGCCTAGCTGTTTTTGCGCTGGTGGTTGTTGTGGTAGGATTGTTTGTAGCAGTTATGGTATCAACAGCCGGGGCTATCGGCCTTACATGAGTACCACGATTGGACTAGCCGGTGAGCATTTTGCTGCCGGGGTAATATTGGGCATGACTGGGTGGGCGTATGCACAAGCAGCACAGGATAAAATAGATGGCGTGGCTATTTCAAAGACTGATAACACGGTGCTTAGGATACAAGTTAAGACTGCGAGCCTTATACTTGCTAAAGGTAAGCGAAATCCGGCTTATCATTTTCAGCTTGGGTCTGGCTGTTCGCAGAAGTATTTACCGCGTAACACAAAGGAGTGGGCAGATTATGACATACTGGTGCTGTGTGGCAAGGAACATAGAAGCTGCTTATTCTTCCACGTCAGTCAGATACAGCAGTACAGTAAGCGGTTGCAGGTCGATGCGTTTACTCGCGATGCTGAAGAAGAAAGCTGGCTCAAAGCTGTCGCGCTGGCTAAAGAAATGAGGCTGTAATGGATATTGAAAAGCTACGCGAAGAGCTAATCGCTGATGAGGGTATGCGGCTAGACGTGTATAAATGCACGAGTGGGTATTTGACTGTCGGCGTGGGGCATCGCATCATTGAGGGTGATGCAGAACACGGCAAGCCACTGGGCTACACAATTACAGAACGCCGGATGAAGCAGCTATTCGATCTGGACATTGCCATCGTGCGCGAGGATTGTCACCGGCTCTATCAAGATTTCAGCGAGCTACCAGAAGAGGCGCAGCGCATCATTGCCAACATGATGTTTAATATGGGTCTGCCGACTATGAAAAAATTTAAGGGCAAGAAGCGTTGTGTCGATGCGCGTGATTGGGCTGGGGCTGCATTAGAGATGCTCGACAGTAAATGGGCGCGTCAACTCCCCAATCGCTCAGAGAGACTGGTCAAACGTATGCGGGCGCTGGCTGATGGGTGAAGAAAACAAAAAACCAATCCAAGCCAAGATAGGCGAAAATAGTTTTGAGCTTGTGCTGAGGATTTTAGGCAACGAATTTGTGGCTATCAAAATAGGCTCAACAAATTTTAGCGGCAAACTTATTGCCGGGGGTGTGCTGCTTTTGTTTTTTACATTTATGTTGATGGAAGTTTTCGGCCTATCCAGAATGTTAGGAGTTGAGTGATGTTAGCTGTATTAGGAAAAATACTAGGATCAGATAGTGTTATCAGTCAGGGCATGAAGCTCATTGATGATATGCACACCAGCACAGAAGAAGAAATTGCGGCGAAGAGTAAAGCCAAGATTGACTTAATGGGCGCTTATGCACCATTTAAAATTGCCCAGCGTTACCTCGCCTTGATGTTTGGGGCTACGTTCTTGGGCAGCTATGTGCTGGTGCTTGTTATGACAATCACTGGCCGGGGTGACGCAGACGCAGTAACAAAAGTGATGGAACAGTTCACAATAAATTACGCTATGCTTGTGATCCTTGGTTTCTATTTTGGGGCTGGCACAATTGAAAGCATCCAGCAGCGCACTAAAAAATAAAGGGGCTTTCGCCCCCTTATCTACTCAACTACCCTGATCGTTCTGATCTTGCCGGGCGTGTGCGTTAAGATGCCATCCTCGATCAGCTTGTCTAGCTGAAACCTGACGGCAGTTCTAGATCTGCCTATTGCGTAGGCTATTTCGTCCACTGTAGGGCCGAAGCCGTTGTAATGGTGGTAAGCGGCCACCGCGTTAACAACCGGCTTCCACGAGCTTTCTTGGCGCTTTGGCGGCATCAGTCAATCTCCTTTAGCGTTAATGTTTTCTGGCGCATGACAGTCTCAGGCTTGGCAGGCACGACTTTCTCAGGCTGCGCCCGCATCTTGCGAGTAGGCCATTTGACTTGCACCCGGCGATTGCCAACCGAGGCAAAGGCCGTGTCGTGACTGCCCATCGTGTCCATCAAGGCAGCAGTGGCAATGTCGATCTCTCGCTCTGCCATTGACTTGTTAGCCTTTGCCGCCATCAGGTGGTCAACCCACAGTGCATCGTCACCCTCAAGCTCCAATGGCGGTGCGTCAGTATCAACCCGGCCATACGCCGCCACCCCATCAGCCGGTGACACGACTGGGTATTTGTCAATATTTTTTCGGCGATTTTCAAAATCAATAACCGCCTCGCGAATGCGGTTTTGTATTACCTCATCAGCCTGATAAACGAACAGGCGCAGCGTTGTGCTTTGGTATAGAACAGCAACGCAGCCCCATTTATACCCGGTACACATCATCTGACCCTGCAATTGCAGCGGGCCTCGATGCGGTGCCGGGATCTCTTCTGGCCGTGCTGACGTTAGCTTGGCTTCAATCAAGCCAACGCCAGTGGTGTCTATCCAGCCACCCTGCGGCACATAGATACCCTTATCCCAGTTGGCCCTGACAGAGCCGTGACCAACGCCAGTGCCATCAAGACTGGCTGCCAGTGGCAGGTGATCGTGCTGGTATGGCACGGTAATGTCAGTCTCGACATTGGTTAAGGCCAGACGCTCGGCAGCCTTTCGCAATATCATTGGCTCAAAGAAATCGCCCAGTTCCATTGGTTCGTTCTGAGGTATGCGCGTTGGCGGGTTGCCCTCATCAATGCTAATCATTTCCTCAAGCAATTCATTCTGCGTTTGCCACGGTGATGCGTTCAACAATGTAGCGACCCGGCTGACGCTCAACTGATTATCCGGTGTAAGTTTTCCAACCATTTTTAGCTCCCAAATTTTACCATCAAAGCCCACACGTTGTATTCGGTGGTGATGGCGTTAGTAAAAAACGTGATTACAAATGCTGTAACAAACAGCATCCCGATTGTATCTTTAATCATTAGTTTGCTCCCATTATGTTACGCACAGTGCTGGCGTACCATTGCCCGCCCAGTGCTGTTGGAATGCCAGCTTCGTTTAGCTTGGCGGCGATAGTGCGTAGTGAGGCACCAGCCTCACGCAGCACCGAGACGATAGGCATAGCCTGCTTTGCGGCGACATTGGTACGCGCCACGCGCTTGGCTGCTGATGCCCGGCCAGCAGCGGCAGGGTCAGGCGAGCCGAGCTTGACACCGCGAGCTTTGGCGGCAGCCAGTGCAGCCTTGGTGCGCTCGGAAATCAGCGCACCCTCAAGCTCTGCCATTGCGGCAAACTGCGTTATAAAGAAACGACCTTGTGGCGTTCTGCTGTCAATGTTTGGCATATCAGCAAATGTAAAATTGATGTTTGTGTCTAATAGCTCAAGCGCAAACCTAGCGGCGCGGGTTAAACGATCCATCTTTGCAATAATCAATGTGAAGCCAGTGCGCTTGGCCTCTGCCAATGCAGCGGCAAGCTGCGGGCGTTGGCTTTTCTTGCCGCTCTCGACCTCGGTGTACTCGCCGATGATGTTGTACCCGGCAACGGCTGCGCGTTGTGCCTCAAGGCCAAGACCTGATTGGCCTTGGCGCTGAGTGCTGACACGGTAATAAGCGATGTACTGGGTCATTATGCTGCCGCCTGTTCTGCGGCTGCTTCAGCCCATCTAATTAGCGACAAGCTGCACTTTTTGATTTGGTCATCAGTCATGCCGATTTCGTGGCGGGCAATAAGAACAGCCTCAGCCGCACACTCGTTGCGGATGCCAACACATTTGAGGTATTCACCGAGATCGTCTTTGTCACGAATAGCACAAGAGGCGTGTTTATCGAAACTCTCAGCCATATGCTGTTGGTAGGCATAATCAACGAACGCTTCAATTTGCTTTTTAGTAAGTTTAGTCATCTGTCTGTCTCCCTTTTGATTACTAGTGACTAATAACTATTTAACAATTCTATAGGTATGTTACAAGGGGTATAGGCAAATTATTTTACAAATGTAAGGAAATCAAACAGATGGCCGGGATAAAGAACCAAATGTTAAGGCTCCGCAGCGACACAGTTGACAAATTAAAGACTGTTTTGGACGCATCAGCGCATCGCTCGATGTCTGCCTTGGCCGATGAGGTGCTAGATAAGGGCTTGACCCGGATGCTGATGGAACAAAGCACCGACAAGGCGGCAGAGACAATGCGCTCGCTGGTTAACCGCAATGGTTAATAGCCGCAACAAGGGTGCCAGCTTTGAGCGCGAGCTTGCCAAGCTGTTGTTTGAGGAGCTTGGCTTGACGTTCAAGCGCGACATAGAACAGTATCGCGCAGCGGATCACGGCGATCTGATCTGCGTTGAGATGCCTGACTTTCCCTTCAGCATTGAGGCGAAGCGGTATCGCGCCGGGTACGGCATTCAGCCCGCTTGGTGGGATCAATGCTGCGCTAGTGCATTGGCGACACACAAGCTGCCTTTGCTGGTTTACAAGTACGACCGTTTGCCAATCCGCTGGCGCTTCCCGGTCGCTGCTGTCGCCGGGATGGACAACTACCTGCCAGCGGGTGACATACACGAGCAATACGACTGGCGTTACGCGGTCGAGTGCGACCAGATGACAGCGATGATGATCATCAGGGAGCATCTAGCTGATGCTTAAAATGCTCGATCTATTCAGCGGCATTGGCGGCTTTAGTTACGCTGGCGAAAAGCTGGTCGGTGGCTATGAGACAGTCGCGTTTTGTGAGTATGATAAACACGCGCAGAAGGTCTTGCGTAAGCATTGGCCTGACACAGAAATAATTGATGACGTTAGGGAGTTAGCTAATGACGCAGAACGGTTCAGAGGATCAGTTGACATTATTTGTGGCGGATATCCTTGCCAGCCCTTCTCGCTTGCCGGGGTCAGACGAGGCGATAAAGATGACCGACACCTCTGGCCGGAAATGCTTAGAATTATCCAAGCTGTCAGGCCGACTTGGGTTATTGGAGAAAATGTTGCTGGACACATCTCTATGGGCCTCGACGAGGTGCTATC